>MCHG01000149.1_pt1 | contig 34843 bp, 35 predicted proteins | sample 787351 | NCBI WGS metagenome assembly MCHG01 (sample SAMN05430296, study PRJNA330682) | permafrost metagenome | biome: Cold desert; feature: permafrost; material: soil; isolation source: enrichment culture inoculated with soil incubated with H2/CO2 at 20 degrees... ... | reverse complement strand
TACAGAAATTACAGCTTCAGGACCAGCTTCATAGATAACAAAAATCTCTTCACGTGTAAGCATAATAACGAAACAAATAGGATTCAATTTATATGCAATTTTTCCTCGAAACGAGAAAAAATTGTAGCCTTTGAAAGGCTATCTGAATAGTTACAAATAAAGATCCAATGAAGTGGCTGTACTTAATAAATTTTATTAAAAACTTGTTTTTTCCACCTTATTAAATTGTTATAATCTCTTAATTTAAATCTACTGTGTTAAGTGCTTCTATCGTCTATATAATATTAGATAGTTCATATCTATATTTTATGACATGCTGGTCTATCTATACTAAATTTATTTTCTTTAAAGCACATTCATCTGCCACTTTTACAGCATTCTCTTTATATCTAATTTTTTGTGCATAATTTTATCTTGCGAGCAAATAGCCTCAAATTATTTATATAGTTGTATCGCATAACTAGCAATGGGCTTTCAGACTACAAGGGAATAGAGGTGTGTTACTCACAATCGATGCCAAACAAATGAAAGCAAAGGGGATACGATATATGGAACAGATAAAAAATGTTATAGTAGATTATTTGAAAGCTAACTCTTTTATGGACAAGGGCACCAACTTGGAAGATAATGACTCCCTTACTCAGAAGGGTGTCATAGATTCCATTGGTCTGCTTGAACTCATGGACTATATCAGTGAGAAATATTCTATTGAAATTCCTGAAGAGATGCTGACACCGGAAAATTTTGACTCATTGCAGGGAATTACTAATATGGTAAAAAAACTGGCGAAGTGAAAAAGTATGCGAATTGATGCGTATATCACGGAATACGCCAGAAAAACTCCTCAAAACATTGCCCTGGAGGAGGGCAAAAATTCAATTTCTTATGGTTGTCTTGACAGGGATATAAATATCATTGCCTCACCCCTGATGGATTTTAAACATTGCAGATTTGCAATACTGGCAGAAACAGGTATACAGTACATAAAATTACTAATGGCTGTATATAGGTCAGCTAACATCGCAATCCCTCTGCCTATAGAGTTTCCTAAGTTCAGTCTTGAGTTAATCCTTGATGCTGCCAATGTCAATAATATAATTGTAACAGATACGCAGTATTCAAGATTTGGGGAGAATTTTTTTGAGCGTTTTGGAACCGTAATCGTTGTTTCCAACGATACTTCATTAAATATTCTGCGTAAGAAAATCGAATCTGAGACAAATAATCCGGAACTGCGATTGGTTATGTACACTTCGGGAACAACAGGTACTCCAAAAGGGGTTATGTTGAGTGACAGAAACCTGGTAGCAAATGCAGAATCGATAATAGAAGTACTTTGCATAACTTCTAAAGATAAAGGGGCACTGGTAATATCCCCTCACCATGCTTTTGGGAATTCCATTATCGATTCCCATATTATGGCTGGAGGCTCAATCAGAATCGGAAACATGAATTTTATTGATTCGGTTTTCAATCTGATAGGGTCAGGAGTATCCATATTCTATGGAGTGCCCAGTACCTATCGTATACTTCTCCGATATCCAGATAGATTCAAAAAATCTTTTACTAATGTCAGAACTGCCGCATCCGCAGGCGGAGGCATGGATAGGGGAATTGTAAAAGATATCCTTGATTTAGCTCCTGATCTAAAGATTCTGCCAATGTATGGCCAGACCGAAGCCACAGCACGGCTTGCCTACCTGCCATCAGAAGATGTGGACAAATTCGTTGACACTATAGGAAAATCAATTCCCGGGGTTACGCTGGAAGTCTTCGATTCTGAGTGCAGATCAGTAGAGCCAAACATAACAGGTGAACTGGTTGCCAGGGGAGACAATATCCTGCTAGGTTATCTGGATGATGAAATCGCTACTAAGAAGAGGATCATAAATGGGTGGCTGCATACAGGAGATCTTGCACAAAAATTGCCCAATGGATATATCAGACTTCTGGGGCGCAAGGATGATCTTATTAAAATCGGGGACCATCGTGTGAACCCAAGAGAAATTGAAAGGCATATAGAGGAGAACAATAAGGTTTCCAAGGTTTTTGTTGTGCCTGTACCCCATGAGCTTATGGGAACTGCGATCAGCCTCATGGTGATACCTATAGAAGGAACAGAAACCGATGATCTTTTTGCATTCTGCCGGAAGAGCCTTCCAGGTTACCTGTGCCCAAGAGAGATACTGCTCATAGATCATCTCCCATTGAGCGAGAACGGGAAAATATCCAATCGATCCATCATAGAGGAATACAAACATGTCAAAGCTAGTGTGTAAAAAATGTGTTCTGGATTCGGATATTCCAGGCATAGACATTAATAAGGAAACTGGTCTCTGTCATTTTTGTGAGACATACACCCCTCTTTCCTCACAGGAAAAGAGTGAATATCTGAGCAAAATTGATAAGCTTTTTAAAAATTACAGCGGGAAGGGCAATTATGACGTGATTTATGCACTTTCCGGTGGGAAGGATTCTTCATACACGCTTTACAAACTCAAAAAAGAATATCCTTTCCTGAAGGTGTTGGCTGTCCAGTTCGATAACGGATTTACTTCTGAAGATGCAATAAAAAATGCCAGAAAGATGTGCAAGATCACGGGCTGCGATTATTTCCAGCTGACAATGGAAAAGGAGATACTGTACGATACATTCCGAAATGCGGCCGAATCATACGATGCATTTCCTAAGTTTGCCAAATATAGAGCCAGTGATATATGTAATGTCTGTATTACTATCATCAAACAGAAGCTGATAGAGCAGGCCATTATTCAGAAAGCACCTTTTATTGTATTTGCTTTCACAGCCGGACAATCTCCTAACCCCATAATTGAGCTCTCAACCAGTTTTGTACGGTGGTCCAGGACCCTATTTGAGAAACAGCTTCAAAAAATAGGTGTTGACGATAAAGATGAGTTGTTCCTCATAAAAAGTGAGGTAATTAAAGATATGGGTGAGAATGCTCCAAGTATCCTGCATCCTCTTTGCCTATGGGATTATAGTGAAGATAAAGTACTGGAGACATTGTTGAAAATCGGGTGGGAATTACCGGGCATCAATGACAGCAATTCGACCAATTGTACATTGAACTCCTTTGCCTGCTATAACCATCTGGAGAAATATGGATTCCATCCTTATGCCTTTGATACAGCAGGGCTTGTCCGAAGTGGGGAAATGTCTAGAGAAGAAGGATTTGAAAAAATTAACCAGGAGCTATCTAAGCAGCTGATAGAGGAAGCTGCAAAGAAGCTCAAAATGAATGTGAAAAATTCTCAAAAAATATTAACTGCTATTTAATGCTAAAAACAGTCAAATCATTAAGGGGGAAATGCTATGCAGGTAGTGGAAGAACTTAATGTTCAGATAATGGAAAAATTGAACAGAGATATTGAAAATCTGGCCTTAAATATAAGAAGTTTTATTAAAAGTCAAATATCGAGTTTTAAGAAAAAAGGGGTAGTATTAGGGGTTTCAGGGGGAATTGATTCAGCTGTAGCTCTTACCCTGTGCGTACAGGAGTTGGGGAAGGAAAAAGTATATGGTATTCTTCTTCCTGAAAAAGAATCTGCTCCTTCCAGTAGAACTCTGGGCACAGAAATCTGTGAAAGCCTGGGTGTGCAGTATGAGGAGGTTCCTATCTCTCCAATCCTGGAATCGCTTAACATTTATGAAAAGAAGGAACAGATTATAAAGAGAACCTGTCCAGAATATGATCCCAGAATCCACAAAACTTCATTAGTACTGCCTGATTTTCTTAACCAGGGGCTTTTGAACGTCCCTTATATTCGGTTAATAAAGGATGGCGAAACGGTTGCAAAATACAGGCTGAAGGCGAATGATTACTTGGAATTAATCGGGTTGCAGGGTGTTAAGCAGCGATCCAGAATGGTAATCCAGTACATGTATGCAGAAAAGCTGAACTATGTGGTGTGCGGAACAACTAACAAAACTGAACTTGTCCTTGGTCAGTTTGTAAAATATGGAGATGGAGGTGTAGACCTCGAACCTCTTGCAGACTGCTATAAGACTCAGATCTATGCTCTGGGGAAATTTTTGAATGTCAACGAAGAGATTATGAAACGCCCACCAAGTGCTGATACGTGGAGTCATTACACGACTGATGAAGAGTTCTACTGGCGCATGCCTATTCACGTCATGGACCAGTTGTTGTATTCTCAGGAACATCATTTACCTCTACACATAATTGAAAAGAACACGGGGCTTCCCAGAGACAAGATAGAAAAAGCTCAAAGGCACATTAATAAAATAAGAGATACCACCGAATATGTGCGAGCCACCCCGCCTATCTACTACCTTAACAGATAAACTGCAGAAAGACAAATTCTTGGTGGCAAAAGCTTAGCTGAAGTCTTAAATTTTACAGCTTTGCCTGACGCAGAAAATCACCATAACCATAAAAATAATCTTACAGGTCGATATTAAGGAAGATATTGCAAAATAATATTATTTTTTAAGCTCGGTCCTTCAGGGCTATATTAGAGAGTCTATTGAGATATATGAATGTCAGAAGATATGGTTATGGTAAAAACAAACTTACTAAGTATATCAAATGTGTGATTATGAATACCAGGGTTTCTATTATTCACTGCAGCGATTATTCGAACGCAAAAGACGCTATCAAAGAGTCGCTTAACCTGATAGGCGGCCTTGAAAAGATTATATCTCCCGGCAACCGCGTACTGCTCAAACCCAATGTACTTGCCATTCGACCTCCAGAGGACGCTGTCACAACTCACCCGGCGGTAGTAGCTGCAATGTGTGAACTGGTTTCAGAGGCGGGGGGTATTCCAATTATAGGAGACGGATCCGGCATCGTAAAACCCGGGTCTACTACCACTTCTCAGGCATTTAAGGCATCGGGTATTGAAGATGTAGCTTCAAGTTGCGGGGTAGGGCTAATCAATTTCGAAACCTATGGTTATGTTGAGGTTGATGTTCCCGGTGCCACTCAGTTCTCGCGTATCCATATCTCAAGAGCCATACTCGAGGTAGATGTAATAATCTCGCTTCCAAAGCTCAAAACCCATGAACTCACTCTCTATACAGGAGCGGTCAAAAACTTCTTTGGTACAATACCTCAGAAAAACAGAAAGCAGGCTCACTTCCTGGAAGACCGTAATCGTTTCGGAGAGGCGGTTGTTGATATCTATTCCATCGTAAAGCCTCATCTTGCAATTATGGACGGTGTGGTAGGAATGGAAGGGAATGGTCCTGCAAACGGTACACCTATCTTTACAGGCGTGATCATGGCAAGCTATGACTGCGTAGCCCTGGATGTCGTAGCCTCTGAGCTCATAGGAATCGATCCTTTAAAGGTTCCCACAAACAAAGCTGCACTCTCAAGGGGGTTTGGGACTGAACATCCGGAGATTGTAGGAATACCATTGGAAGAAGTGAAGATCAGGTTCAAAAGACCAGAAGGCGGAATTACTGCCATGATGCCCTCCTTTCTTATGAGGATCCTTCGAAAGCAGTTAACTGTAAAGCCCTTCATCAACATTTCAAGTTGTGCATTTTGTAAAGCATGCGTTTCGAACTGTTCGGCACATGCAATTGAAGAAGTAGGCAGGTCGCTCAAAATCAACGAGGAAAAATGCATCCAGTGTTATTGTTGCCGTGAACTTTGCCCAAAGGATGCGGTAGAAATTAAGAAATCATTGCTTCTGAAGCTTATAACCAGAAGTAAAAGCTAAAAAAAGTCCAATTAAAAATCACTGCCTCTTAATAACTCATTCTAGGAAGGGGTTAACTATAGAAATATATTTATTCATTAAGGAATGATGGAAACTGAAAGATTTCATTGAAAATGGGGGTCATACTATGACTGCAGTAGTATCTAACAGAGATAAAGTAACCTTTCGCGAAATTGCTGATCATTACCACAGTAACAAACTCCTGTTTGGAATTAAATATTTTAAGAACTGGATTTTGGAACGACTCGCCTCAAGCGTTCCTGTTCCTTCATGGAGAGCAAAATTGCATAGAATGAGGGGTGTAAATATCGGGGAGAATGTATACGTTGGTTACGATGTAGTTTTTGATAGGATACACCCCGAATTAATTACAATAGGAGATTATGCTGAGATCGGAGATCGATGCATACTATCTGCACATTCAAGAGGCAGTTTAACTACAAGACAGGCATATCCAAGAAGCATGGGTCCCATAACAATCGGACGTGGAGTTTCTGTAAATCCAGGGTGTATAATCACTCAGGGGGTTGAAATTGGAGAAAATTCCATAATAGGAGTAGGGTCCGTAGTCAACCGTGATATCTCTCCAAATAGTCTAGCTCTGGGCTACCCGGCTAGAGTTGTTAAGAAACTTGATGGTGTAGGGGAGCTTCAAACCTGATCTTCATATCTTTTTTTACTATTTTTTGGACCTGTATTTGAACTCGAAACCCAGTTGATTCAGGGCAAACAGTGCCATCATTATTACAAAGCAAAAGAAAAAGACCGATAGAAAGGATTTTATAAGATAATTAAATAGGCCATTTTCATAAAAACTTACATTCATTAACGAGAATACGCTGATACTTTTGTTGTATATCGGATACAAGTAAGTACAACTTCCTTCGTGAGCATCATCCAGCAGCAGATGCGAAAGGAAAGCAGCTTCTGCAAAAATACCCAGATATATTGCCTTGCTAAATTTTCCGTATGCAATTAGTCCTGCAAGCGTTCCGTACATGAAGGCAGAGAAACTAAATAGAAATGAATGTGTTGGGACAGGGCCAATCCAGCAGTGTCCTGAACCGCCGTTTACGATCAGGTTATAAATTGCCGGGACATCCGGGAGCAGCGCAGACAAACTGCCTATAGATAGCAGCAATAGGATCTGTATCGAATCCCTTAATGAAAGCTCCCTGCGAAAAATCGATCTGATTATAGCATAAACTGCTGCTGCACTAATACAGAACACAAAGAACAGAACATGTGCAACTGGATATGGCATGATAAAGCACTTTCTTTGAAATAAAAATATTTTAAAACCAAGAAGGACTTGTTTCTAAAGTATTTAATACTTATTGCAAATATTAAATAAGAATGGTACTCAAGAAGTATATATCTTAACAATATTGTCTGGTAACTTGAACTTAAAGTGGGGTCAATTCGACAACCATCCCATCTTCAAACGGATACCTCTCGATAATGGAAAGCTTGGTTCCAAGGGGTTCCAATTCTTCTTTAATCGCTTCTTTTAGCTCTTCAAGTACCCACCAGGCGATTTCGATTTTCCCGTCTTTTACTTCAAACAATTCTGAAGGGACTTCCATATCCTGCAGGATTTCTTCTGCAAGTTTTTGATCTCCACACTCAATAACCCCATAGACAAGAGTACCGTCTTCTGTGGTGTCATCAAACCCTCTTGCCGTGTTCTTTGCGATCCGCTGAAACCTTTTACGAAGCTGAACTGCATCCTTATAGGTTGAGGAGCAAAAATGAGCTCTTTTACATGCAGAAAAGGCAGTTTCAGCATATTTACAGGAGCCTTCAGCCGCGCTGGATATGTCTGACTTGAGGGAAAAGCCACTTTTCAGGAGGGCCTTTGAGTTGTTATCTGAAAACTCCAGTTCATTCAGGTTAAGAAAAACTTCCATCTCTTCAGCAAAAGCTGCAACCTTTTCAGCTCCTTCAAGGGCAGGAATTTCGATTCCTGCCTCTATTCCCAGTTTTTTTGCATTTTGAAGGGCATCTGCATACGGACTGTGCTTGAGATCTCCCCAGCTTTCCTGCGATGGGTGTAGACGAATTTCATCAAGGCCTGCCTCGGCGAGTCTTTCAAGTACTTGCCTATCTGGAGCCAGAGATGTATAAAGATGTATATGGTGTTTTTTTCCGAAAGAGGATTTCAGCATCCTGATATAATGCAGGACTCTTTCTATTTTCAGGAGGGGCTCTCCGCCTGTAATCCCCGTTCCAAGGGCATCCATAAGCTCAGCTTCCTTTAGTAAATCTTCATCGTTTTTTACAGACCTTTCATTTGCAAAAATAAGGTCTTTTCCGCTTCTTTCATCAGAAAGTGGACAGTAAAAGCAACTTTTAGGGCAAAGACCTGTTACGAAAAGTACCATTTTCGCCCCTTCCTGGCAGAGCCTGCAACCTTCTGAAAGGTAACTGCTAAAAGAGCCAGTCTTGTCTTCAGTGAAGTTTTCCATACCTGAACCTGCATATCCTTTTTTTATATATAAGGCTTGTTTCCGGGTATCGCTACACTCATGATCAGGAAATTTAATGAAAACGGAATTTTTCCCAGAGACTAATATATCATAAGTACTAAAGGTTCATTGATGTCAGAGAAGACTGGATACGTAGTGGTTTTCGGCTGCAAAAGGTGCGGGAAATGTAAGGATGTTTGTCCCGTGGGCGCAATTTACGAAGAAAACGAGCTTTCAAAAATCGACCAGAAAAAATGCACTCTATGCATGGAGTGTATAGATGCGTGCACAAACAGATCAATTATCTATATGGAATAAGGCGTTTAATATGGAATAAGGCGTTTAATATGAAATAAGCGTTTAATGTGGAAAAAGGTGTTTAATGTGGAAAAAAATCCATTTAAGGGAAAAATCATAGACATTACAACCCCGATTTCTCTTTTTACGCGGGTCTTTCCAGGAGACCCGAAACCTGCAATTGAGAAAGTCTGTACCTTTGAAAAGGAAGGCTGTGCAGTATCCAGATTAACTTTCGGAAGCCATACCGGCACTCATGTTGATGCTCCTTCTCATGTCCTGAACAATGGACTGTCTGTTGACAAACTGGAACTCGCAAGCCTGATGGGCATAGCACTTCTTCTCGATTTTTCTTCACTGACAGGCGCACTGACTGCCGATATTCTTGAGAAAGCCTTCCTGAATACAGAGGTCTCTGAAAATATCTCTATTCTCCTCCTGAAAACGGAAGATTCTTCCCTAAAACGAAAAGGCGCAGAAGATATAAACTCTCAGAACGAGGAATTTGGGGGAGAGGAGTTCGATCCCGCATACCTTGATGAAAGTGCAGCGTCTTGGATTGTCGAAAAAAGATTCAAAACCATCGGAATAGACAACTTTTCTGTGGATATTCTTCATTCTGAAGTTCTACCTGCCCACCACATACTTCTTTCAGGCAACGTAAATATTGTGGAATGCCTTGAATTCAGTTCCGTGGATGCGGGGGTCTATTTCTTCCTGTGCTTGCCTCTTAAAATTGAAGGTTGTGATGGAGCGCCTGCAAGAGCGTTATTGATCTCTTACTCCTGATTTTTACCCTTGATTCCTATATCCTTGATTCCGATGCCCCTGATTTTACTATCTTCAGAAATAAGACATAGTATATCTTACGCTATTCCGTGTAACCATCTCGAATAAAAACTCTCCTGAAACCGGATACTCTATTACCACTCCCGTCTTTTCAAGAGCTAAAATTGTTTTATTGTCCTCCTCATCTTCTAGAGGAGTCCATATCCCTTCTGAGTTGCGCTCGCCTTTTACAAAATGGACCGGTTTTCCTTCAAGAAATACTCTTTTTTTCACTCCGTTTTTATACTGGTAGATAATGGTATTGTTTTCCAGGGTCCAATTAGAGTCGTTCAGCTGCCCGTTGCATTCAGGGTCAGGGTCTACTCCAAAGCTGATGTACCTGACTGAAGCAGGAAAAGAAAAATCAAGGGAACACTTACTCCCTTCAGGACTGTAGGTATCTACAGGGTTTCGGGCATACCCTCCCTGAATTGAACGAATAGACAGAGAAGCAGTTTCTGCCTGGTCTTTGATTGCCGCATCTTCCAGAATTGGAATTGCCGTGTGCCAGGCCTGAGCCAATAGGATAAAGACTGCCGCAAGTAACCCGAGATATACAACGAGTTTTAGCGGGATAGTATCTGCAGCCATTGTGTCGGAGAAAAACTGTCTCATATAGAATTAATAGGACAACATTGTAAATAATTTTATGTTTGGTCAAAACAAATGACCTTTGATAATCAAAAACTAAAAGGAAAACTTGAAGGACAAAGAAAAGACTAAAGGATAAATACGAGATTAAAGGTTAAAAGAAAGCTTGAATAAAGGGCAGATTAGTGAAAAAACTCAGGCTTACATAAAGCAAAGATTCAAATCTGTACTGTCCAGATTAAAGAATAAAATAAGCTAAAAGATATAATGAAACTTGAAAGTACCTGGAGGGTTTAGGATAAGCGAAGAAAGCGGCGAAAATTTGCTCTGTATACCTTTTTCGGAAGAGCAGCTTGAGGAAATCAAAAAGTATGCAGCTATAAATAAGATGGAAGTTGAAGATTTTCTAAAAAACGTTTGCCTTACTCACTGCCTTCAGCAAATGGAGTATACCTATGGGCAAAAGCCTGAAGCATCTGAATACGGAGGAGGAGCTGCAAAATCCGAAAACGGGTCAAAAGCCGAGCCAAGGAAAATTGAAATTAAAGGTAAGCCTACCTCAAAAGATCTGCTTGATAGTCCTCTCGTCCTGGATCAGCAGTGCATAATGGATTTATTTGCAATCAAAAAACATTTCTGTAATACTTCGAATACCAAAATCATTACTGTCGCCCTTAAACTGGGTCTGAATCAGCTAAGTGTATCCCTTGATATGCTCAAGCACAAGCTGGAAGAATGAAGTAAAGTGGAAAAAGAGAAGAAGTTATGTAATTAGTCTTTTGCAGGCAGTTTTTCTGCGGATGCAGGTTTTTAGGTCTTACTATTAAACCATTCCAGAAACTTATCAATGGCCCTGCGTCGATGGGAAACCTTGTTCTTCTCGGCATCCCCTAGTTCCCCGAAGGTCATGCCCTCATACTCGAAGATAGGGTCGTACCCAAAACCGCCTGTGCCTCGCTCTTCATATGCTATCTTCCCTTCCACAATGCCTGGAAAAACAAGAGGCTCTTTTCCGGGCTCGCAGTATCCGATTACTGTCTTAAAGTAGGCTGTTCTGTCTTTTTCTTCTTCCATCAGTTTGAGTACTTTCGGGTTTCCGAGTCTATCTTCAACAAAACGGGAGTAGGGGCCAGGAAAGCCGTTTAAGGCTTTTATGAATATTCCGGAATCGTCTACCATCACAGGCATGTTAAGTTTATTTGCAACATGCTGCGCCCCATAGGCTGCAATAGGCTCAAGCTCATCCTCTTGAAGTTCAGGATAGCCATTTTTATCCTGGATTACTTCGATTCCAAAAGTTTTGAGGATATCCCTTACCTCGGCAAACTTGCCCTTATTTCCCGTAACAAAGACTATTTTATGCATAGCGACCCCTCTTTTTTATCTCTTCAACGCGCTTGAGAACATCCTGTGAATCTATAAAAGTACTTTGATACCCTTTTTTGAAAGCCTCGATGAGGGCTTCATGGGCGCTGTGAGTACTCTCAAAAGTCTGGAAAAGCACATGGACATCTACGCCTCTGTCTTCCAGGCCTTTATCGAAATAAGCTAGTCCGAAGTCCAGGAGATAAAGTCTCTCACCTGCAAGCAGAAGATTTGATGTGGTCAGGTCTCCATGAATTATACCTGAACTGTGGAGTTTTCCGACAAGTTCTCCAACTTTTTCAGAAATCTCAGGGGTGATAAGGTATTTTATGGGAACCCCTTCAATATACTGCATTTTGAGCTTGAAATCTTCTACATCATAGATAATCGGCGTCGAAACCCCACTGCGCCGGGCTTCAGACATCAGTCTGGCTTCTGTCCGATTTCTATCTTTCCTGATCACTTCGTCGATCTCTTTATGCCTGTAAACCTTCGGGACCCTTTCCTTAACAAGCAATTTCTTTCCTTCATGTCCTTCTTCCAGATATACAACAGCTTCAGCCCCGTTGTCCAGCATTTCTCCTGGAGGCATGCTGAGGAAGGTTTCAGGGGAAATTTCAGGGACTTTTTTCATTTCTTCTTCCTTGATCCAGGTCACGTTTACATCGTCAGTCCTGAAACTCGGGTTTACACGGGAGTCTTCAAGGGAGAGAGTGTTTCCTGACTTATACATCAGAAGCCCGGTATATGCAATCATGGTTCCATTGTCTCCCATAAAGCGTTTTTCGGGCACGTAGAATTTTGCGTCCCTGGCTTCGCACATATCGTTTAACATTTCCCGAAGTCTTGTGTTTGCCCCGACCCCTCCTGCTAGTAGCACTTCTTTTTTCCCTGTGTGGGCGAGGGCTCGCTCTGCAACCTCTACAACCATTGCAAAAGCCGTTTCCTGATAAGAATAGCAGACATCTTCAAGAGAAGCTTTTTTCAGAGCTTCGCTGGAAGCCGTTGAAAGCCCGGAGAAGGAAAGGTCCATTCCTTTCACCACGTAAGGGAGAGGAATATACTTTTTTGCATTCTTTGCATATGCCTCAATCTTGGGCCCTCCTGGATGCGGCAAGCCAGCTCCCCGCGCAAATTTATCAAGCGCATTCCCAAGTCCTATATCCAGAGTCTCCCCAAAAACCCTGTACCGTCCTCCCATATAGGAGATAACCTGGGAATTGGCTCCGCTTACATAAAGAACAACTGGATCTTTCGCCGGCGTTCTCCAGATTCCTATTTCAATATGGGCTATGCAGTGGTTGACCCCTATAAGGGGAACTCCCAGGGAAAGGGAAAGCATTCTGGCTGCTGTTGCAACCGTTCTCAAGCATGGCCCTAGTCCAGGTCCCTGGGAAAAAGCTATCCCGTCAATATCTGAAGCTTCAACTCCTTTTTCTTTTGCTTCTGCAAGGAGTTTTTTGATAACGCTCGCTGCATATTTTGCATGGTGCTGGGCAGCTTCCCTGGGATGGATTCCTCCAGTTTCGGGTTTATAGGTCTCTGTGACCTCGGCAATAATCTCGGTCTCGTTTACGATTGCGGCACTAAGGTTCCAGGCAGTGCCTTCGATTCCAAGAATAAACGTGTTTTTCAAGGCTTACAGTCTCCTTTCAGTCCTTCTCCTCTGCTTGCTGTCACTGCCTTCGATAATACAGGATAGAACTTATATACATTTGCTTTTCTGACATCCCGAGGAGAACTTTTTGATGTTTTTTCACGGCTTCAAAACTTTCCAAGCTTTTGTACTCTTTCTTTCATGGGTCTGGGGGAACAGTTTTTTCAATCTTTTCCGTAAATTCATCAAGATTAGACGCAGGAATGTCCAAATCCGGAGTTTCAGGGTCAAAGGATTTAAAGAGATTTACGGAAAGCTTGAATAAGAGAGGACAGAATGTACTGAATTATGCAAAAGAAAAGTCTTGAGAAATTCTCCTATCGAGGAGAACCTGAACGAAAAGAACCACAGGAAAACTCCTGTGGTCAGGATTGAAAAATAAGTTAGACTAGTTCGTAAAAAGGATTATTTCTTGAATTCGGTATAGCCGCACTTTCCGCATGCAAGGCGGTTTTTGTGATCGGCAAGGAATATCCCGGGTCCGCATCTGGGACAGAACTGTTTGAGTCTAGTTATGGAGTCGCCCTGGACTTTGTAGTAGTCTTTTACTGTCATTTGTATGCACCTCTGTTAAGGCTTAAGCCTCTTCTCCCTCAGTTTCTGTTCCAGGGACTGCGTTTCTCTTCAGGACGTATTCCAGTTCCACTTCTTTCATGCGGTTTGCATCTTCGTAGAGTTTGGCATAGCCTTTTGATTCCTGCATTCCGTATTCTGTTTTGATTCTCTGGATTACCAGCAGTTCAAGAGGGGCATTCAACATTGCAGCAATTTTATTCCTGATGTCATTTCTGGAAGGAGTAGGACCTTCATATTTCACAACGAAATCCAGTTCCCTTCTGTTTAAAAGTGAATTTTTCTTGTCTTTAAGGATCTTTATGTCCATCTAAAATTCTCCGTATCTTATCCAATTCATAATTCTGATTTTTGCTGATGAGCTTTTCAAATAAGGTTCTTATCTCTCTTCTTTTTTCCTCAGTGACCTTCACAAAAACAACACCTTCATCGGGTTGTCCGTACAGGACCACAGCTCCAAGGGGAGCCAGCAGGATTACCGGAAGGGTTGCCAGATCTTCTTCTCCCCTTACAAATATCCTGAGAGGTTTTTCAGAGGCAAACGCTTCGCAAAGGGCTTTAATTAACTCATCAGTAATAATCCCTGCAGGGTTGTCCACAGAAACTTCTTCATAGACCTTGTCCATGTTCCGGGTCGACACATGTATGGCAACGGGCTTCCTTTTGGTGCGGTTGTCTACAATACAGATGTCTGGAATAATCCCGGCCTCGAGCAGGTGGAAGGTAGTAACATCCCCTACGGATATAAGTTTTGTGGAGCTTGCAAGCTCTCCTACAAACTTTTCTATGGTATCGCTACCTTTCCCCACATATAGTGTACCCAGGGGTTTTTTCATAAGTGGGCGAAGTTCTTTAGGAAGCTCGATATGAATACTCAACTCAGCGCACCTTCAGGGCAAATCTATCCGGGATGTCAACCCCGAGCTTTTTTGCGATTTCTGAGCGCTCTGCGTCCAGAATAATTACAAGCCCACTCCATCCTTCTGCAAGATCCGAAGTCCCGCAGATAGGGCAGTTTTGTCCTTCCAGGACCCTCATGCAGTGTCTACACGCTTTTTCTGCCATTGTAAATCCTCATCTTTATTTTTTTCAGGCAGTTCCTTCATTAACGACTTCGTGAGGCTGCTTCTTTTTGCGAGCTTCTTCGATCCACTGAAGCTTTCCAAGGGCAGTCTGGCGCATGGTAAGTCCAATTTTGCTTTCTTTTGGCTCTCTTTCGTTGATGCTTACTGCAACAACTCTGGCTCTTACATGGTCCCCTTCAGCAATGGACTTGCCTCCGGTTTTTGCTATAAGCCTTGCGTTCTTGGCATCATATGACATAAAATCATCAGTAATCTGGCTGACGTGAAGTAAACCGTCCATCGGCCCCATCCCTACGAAAACTCCGAAACCAACGGCTTCCACGACTTCACCTTCAATGATTTCCTGGAGCTCAGGCACAAACATGACTGCTTCGAATGTCACATCGTAATATACTGCCCCGTCTCCTACGAGGATGTGCCCTTCCCCAATCTCGTCGATCTTGCAAACAGCGACGAGGGAACCCAGTTTTTTGTCCACCTGTCCCTCGAGTTTTTCCCTTAACGCATTTTTAACAGTTGGCATCACCTGTTCCCCTAGTAGGGTAGGAGGGATACGAACAGTATCAACGAGTTTCATCATTTTATACATCTGCTAATCACCCATAAACACAATTAATTGCAATACTATCCGGAAAATCCGGTGGCCTTCATACAAGGTCCAGTTTGTTTTTCTGACGCAGGGATACAATCTGGATCCCTTTTTCGGCAAGCCTGCGTTTCAACACTATATCGTTCGTTAGAACAGCGGTTCCCATATCTGTTGCCAGCCTGAGAATCACATCATCCGCAGGCCCTGTAACAGCTATGCGTTCGCACATGTTCATCATGGACCTGGCGACCTTTGCGGCTGTTCTGTCCGAACCTTTTTCCCGCTTTATGAGTCTTTCTATCTCGAATACTACAGCTTCAGGCACAAAAAATTCGTTAAATCCTAGCCTTTTCAGTTCTTCGAAAATATCCACTCCGAACTGGACAGGAATCATGAATCCGTTAGTATCAATTATGATTTTCAACTCTTAATTACCCCTACTCCGATGAGACGCCAGCGAGAGTCAATTCTCCTGCTGATAGCAACCCTTGACCCGATGGCTGCACTGATTGGGCGTTTGAGTGCCACCTGTGCTTCATTTTTCCGGGCACTTGTGACCACTCCTACAGTCGTTGCGGTTCCTATGTTAAGCATAAGGGGTTCACTGGTCTTTATTTCGTTAATCTTTTCTTCCCTTGTAACTCCCACAACTCTATCTAGCAGGTGTAACTCCATGACAAATTGGTGTCTGGTATCAGGAAGAGTACCTGGTGCGCCTGCAATCTGTCCAGTTAAAGAGTCACCTTTTGTGAGGGTGGGGTCAAGATAAGTTCCGACAGCCAGAAGTCCCCCTGGGGTTGCTTCTTCTACCATTGTCGCGCCTGCAAAGATAGATGACACAACTGTCAGAATGGGAACCCATTTTGTGCTGCCTTCGGTTGTGATCTTAATTCCGGGCCTTATCTCGAGCTCGTCTCCAGGATGAAGTACGCCCTCTGTCAGGGTACCTCCTATAACTCCTCCACGGATTTCGTCGATTGAAGCACCTGGCCTGTTAATATCAAAAGACCGTGCAATCAGCATACTGGCAGGCTTATCAACTTTGTGGATAGGAGCAGGAATCTGGGTTTCCATAGCATCGATCAATATATCGATGTTAATATTCTGCTGGGCGGAGATCGGGATTATAGGTGCGTTCTCAGCGACAGTGCCTTTGACAAATTCCTTTATCTGGTGGTAGTGCTCAATAAGGCGTTCTCTGGATACAAGGTCTATCTTATTCTGCACTATAACAATATTTTCAATCCCTATTATATCCAGAGCCATCAGGTGCTCCTTTGTCTGGGGCTGCGGGCAGTCTTCGTTTGCGGCAATTACCAGCACTGCCCCGTCCATAATTGCAGCTCCTGAGAGCATGGTTGCCATCAGGGTTTCGTGTCCTGGGGCATCTACAAAAGACACAGTCCTGTGTTCTTCCGTCTTTTCTCCGCAGTTAGGGCAGACCTTTTCTACAGTGTAGCACTGAGGCGAAGGGCACTTAGGACATTTCATAAATGGGGAGTCCGCATACCCCAACCTGATAGAAATTCCTCTTTTTACTTCTTCACTATGCGTATCTGTCCACACGCCTGATAAGGCTTTAACAAGTGTGGTTTTTCCATGGTCGACATGGCCTACCATGCCAATATTAACACAAGGCTGACTCAAGTTGTAATTTCCTCCAGTAAAGTGAAGCTAATCTGATAGAAGGCAGATGTTTATCCTAAATCTGTAGCATAAGAATTTGTATTGCTTTTTTCCAGTGAGTCCGCTGATTCCAACCCTAAACTCATCTGATCCGCAATTTAAACTGCAACTTAGAAGTTAAAGCGGGATTTTTGCTGGATGAGGGCTTAAAATGAGCCCGAAATTCTCCCCCGGTCCCCAGAGTAGATTCTGGATTTCCTTAATCGGAAACCTGGGCAAATTCTTCATTAAATTTTTTATCGCAGCATGAATCTTGCAGATTCCGGCGATACTATTAAAGTTTACGGTATCCTGCATAATTCATATCTACTAATGCCGGAAAGCCTTAATAAATTTATGTGACGATCATATCGAGTTTCTCGAGCTCCAGAGCGCGCCTTATCTCAAAGGCTAGCCTTCTGCCTGTACTCATTTGCCTTCTCCAGAGTGAATTGCCGTAAGAGTGTCCAATTGACATGTGTACATTGGTTCCGCCTCCCACTCTTGGGGCAACATCGTATATATAAAAGTTCAGGTCCTTATCCACACAGGTCTGCAGGCAGAAAGGTCCTATAATCCCTGGAGCGTAATGTTCCTGGGTAGCTTTTACATACTTTTCCCCCATTTCAAACACTTTTTCGAGAAGGGACTCACGAAGTGTTGCAGAGTTATGTCCACAGACCGTGTATTCAGGGGTTAACTGGTGTTCGGCCAGGGCCATCTGCTGTGGAGCAGGTAGTCTTACGTGCCCGTCAAGGCTGGTCTCAAATCGCCAGTCAACTCCCAGAAGTTCCAGCTTGCTCATTTCAGGCTCAATTGGAGAGTAAAACATATCAAGGTTGAACACAGGACCTATGACATAACGCTCTATCCTGGCGTTTTCCAGTGCTTCCCGTGTAATAACCCCCTGTTTTATGAGGGCTTCGGATTTCTCCAGGTATTCCCTGTAGCTTGAAGCGGTAAAAAATCCCCTTTCCAGTTTCTTTACTGCATGTGGAAGCTTAACCATTACCAGCTCGGTAATATCCTCCGGGGATTCTATTTTTTCGGGAAAAGGAAGCCCTGCCTTTTCAAGAATCCAGTAATAGCTCTGCTGCTCACTTCGTTCTTCGCTCCGAAGGATATTTCTGCTTCCTACAAGAGGCACCCTGAAGTTTTCTTCTATCTCATCTATACTGCAGTAAGAGGTGAAAGAACGGTTAGGAACAAAGAGCACTTTCTCATCAACCAGCTTCTTCTGGTTTTCAGGCAGGAGGATGTCGCTATACTTATTAAAAACAATTGCTTCGTCAACGACTCCTCGTTTTACTCTTCCAGAAGGGCTTCTCTGGGCCCGTAAGTATTCGCTGTAGGTCTTTTCCCTGCCAGCCTGGCAAATTGCGAGAGTTCGGAATTCTTCTTCAACTGCCCCGTCGCAAATGTCAAGCCCTGAGTGGGAGGCTATAGTCCCTACTTTGATCTTATCAGCTTGTGTATAATAACCTTCAACTATTTCCTTAATTTCTTTCCTGTCAATCATATCTGATGTTCCTTGGTTGGAAATGTTTTTTTCTATGAGATAGCATATGTGTGATTTTCAAACCTAATTTCGAGTAAATAAAACCTGATTTTGAGTAAAAATTTCCCACAGTACAGGCATGGAGACGAATGCCACATTTTATGAAATAGAAGCCCGAATCTAATTTTTTTCCATTAACAGCTTTACCTATTAAAACCCTTTCTAATAGAAGTAATCATTTATATAATGGAGGGTAGGCTAGGATAGACCAGAAAAGGTGATCTGCTTCTTATCCAGTTACCTCCTAATTTTTCAGCCCCTCAAATTAAACTCAGAATAAGAGGCGTAACAAAAGTCTCAATTATTGCTGCAACGAAAAGAAGAGGCACGATCCAGATGAAATAAAACTTGAGCCCCTTCTTGAATTCTCTTTTTACCTCGGTCGGCCTGCCTATAAGGAAGAGAAATACATGGTGTCCGAGCCGGAGCCCTATGCTTGCAGACAGGAATACCATAGGCAGCTCTACTACCCCGTGAGGGAGAAGAGCGAGAAGAATAAAGAGAAAGCCTCTTTGCTGGCCTATTATATACGAGATCACTCCCACAAGATATCCGTTGGAGGCGATAAATAGTATTGGAAAAACTCCTAAAGCTAGCCCGAGTACCAGGGAAACCAGGCTTACGAAGGCATTATTGAGAAAGATCGCAAGCATTATGTAAAGAGGGCTCATTGTCAGGAGCGGCCCGAAGCGGGAACTAAAATTTTTCATCATGGTATTAGCCATATCAGGGAAACTTGCTGCTGAGGCATAACCTGTAAGTAAAGATCCGAAAAATACAAAGACTATGATAATTAGGTAAGGCCAGAGAATCCGAATATATCCGGTAAACTCGGCTTTTCTTGATTTTTTTCTGCTCTCCGGCCAGGTTTTTGCTTCCGTGTTCGAGGTAGAAAAGTCCTTCTCTGTTGCAGCATATCCTTTATTTTCCATCTCCCCCTCCGGAGTTCCTATTGGCACTCCTTCTCTTTTCTCCTGTAAATCATAATCCCCCTCTCTTTCCATACTTATCCCCACCAAATTTTCTTATCGCTTAATATTGATTCAAAATGCAGGTACCTGTACACCCAGTTTTATCTCAGATTCCCAACATCATTCGGATTGTGTTCCGGGTTGCAGGGGAAAGCCCAAGAATCAAAATAACCATTTTAATTAGCATTTTCATATTTGAGGACTGTTTATCATCTTCAAACTGAGTGTCAAGCAAGTAAAGAACTCCTATGAAGATAATAAGTTTCAATGGATACATAACCAATGCGGTACCAGTAAGCTGGATAAGATAATCGGGTACTACATGTTTTTCATAGTACCCTAGTTTGTCTACCCCTATGTACGTTGAAGAAGCGTCCATCAGATGGGCCAGGAGGATGGAAAGGTTCAGGGGATCGGTAAATATCGAGGATTTGAAATGACGGGCTACCAGGTAAAAAGCAAAGGTAAGTCCTGTTCCTGCTCCAATTACGAATAAAGGGACGTAACCAGCTAGCACTTCCTGGAAATGCAGCAGGATGATGAGGTTTGCAAAAAACCATGCGAGTCCGAAACCTGCAAAGATGAGATGAAAATCCTTTACCAGCCCTGTCTTCTGTAGCCTGATGGAAAGCCAAAGGCAGCCTATGGTTACTGCAAACACTAGAAAGTAGATGTTAGGGGTTATTAACAAATAGCTGAGTGGTGGGTGAATAATATCTGCAGGGGAATCTTCAATCACGCGCAGGGAAGAGCCTGCAAGCACGAAAGGCAGGACAGAAATAATAAAGCGAGGTGTGATCTTTACCTCCAGCTTTTCGAGAAGCCTGAAGACTCCGAATATGCAAATCCCCAGTACTATTGCCCACGTGAAGGTATTTACAAGGTTATATCCTTCATCAGTTCGTATGGGGTCGAGATAATAGGTATTAATAAATTGTGAAATCTTATCTATTAAAAAACTCATCTTATCACTCGTTTAAAATGGCAATATCCTAATACAATTAATACTTACTGTGCTAAGCGAACTTAACTTCTTGAATTAAGAAAGTAATACTCTATCTCCAGTGTGTTGTTCGCTTTAATGGCAGATAATGGCAGATATTTCTTTCCGGAAGTTTTTATCTCAAGTAAAGGCTAATGGTATCATTAATATATTTTTATAATTATCGGCCTTCCTCTAACTTAATAATACAGATAATTTATGGAGTGAGCATTAATAGTGAAGTAATAGTGAAATCTGAATTACTTCTGAATAAAAGAACTCTGAACAAATTAATCTTGAAGCATGTGCCAGATTTAAGCTAATCAAGAATTAAGTTAATGAATTAAGTTAATGAATTAAATTAACATATTAAATTATGTCTCATGAAATGCGGTAGTTTGCTGGTAATCGAATGTCTTTATAAGTATCAGCCTGGTAATCAGGATATCTGTTATAAAGATTGATATATGTTAATCTCCCAGTAAGCAAATGACTGTAACATCTGGATTACGTGTGATCTCTAACGTATATTCGGGTTTATAAAACATAATTTGTCATTTATCACGATCGAATATTGATGCGGGTATGAAATTGACTATAAACAAAAACAGCGCAAAATGGATGCAGCTTCCAAGAGATGTGCTTGTCGGGCACGGAGTGCTTAATGAAGTTGGAGATGTCTGCAGAGATCTGAATTTGAAAGGAAACGCGCTGATCGTAACCGGCAGTACCACATGGGATGTTGCAGGCAAGAGAGTTTGTGACATCCTCCGCAGCATGGGCAGCAATGCGGAGACAATTCTGACGTGCGAAGCTACCATGAAGGAGGTTGAAAAGGTCATGGAGAAGGTTCTCGAAATAGAGGCTAATTTCCTTCTCGGGGTAGGAAGCGGCAGGTCTATTGACCTTGCAAAACTTGCATCAACCCGGCTTGAACTTCCCTTTATCAGCATTCCGACTGCAGCTTCTCATGACGGCATTGCGTCTTCCCACGCCTCAATTGTGGACAACGGGAAAAGTACTTCTGTAAAAGCGCAGGCTCCAATTGCAGTCATTGCAGACACAGAAATTATTTCCGCAGCTCCTTTCCGTTTCCTTGCAGCGGGTTGTGGAGATATAATTTCCAATTACACGGCAGTTCTGGACTGGGAATTTGCAAGCAGACTGAGAAACGAGTATTTTGGAGAATACGCTGCAGCCCTTTCTCGCATGGCTGCTCGAGTGATTATAGAGTATGCAGATTCGATTAAGCCAGAGCATGAGACATCGGCAAGGCTTGTAGTGAAGGCTCTGGTCTCTAACGGCGTTGCAATGAGTATTGCAGGCTCTTCAAGACCTGCTTCCGGATCGGAACATATGTTTAGCCATGCTCTTGATAGGATAGCCCCGAAACACGCGCTCCATGGTGAGCAGTGTGGAGTTGGCACAATTATGATGATGTACCTTCATGGGGGGAACTGGCAGGAGATAAGGGACGCCTTAAAAAAGATAGGGGCTCCGACAACTGCAGAAGATCTGGGCATAGAAGATAAATATATAGTTGAAGCCCTGTTACATGCACATAGCATCCGTCCGGAACGTTATACAATTCTAGGGAACGGGCTTACTCCATCGGCTGCCGAGAAAGTTGCAAGAATCACAAAGGTCATAAGTTGAAAAGTTGTTCTTATTCAGGCTGAAGCAAAAAAATCAGTCCCTGTTTAGGGTCCGGTGATTAAGGCTGGAATTAAGTTTAGATTTATAAATTTCGTTACTCATACCCGGTTAAAATGGGTTCGGTTAATCCTGAGTCACTGAATGTCCAATTAGAAATTATTTCAAATTGATTCCAATATTGAATCTCAAATTATTTCGGGATAATTTCCAGGCAAACATTATAATCCGGATGAAGGCCCGAAAACAATTAAATGGAAGAGCTATTATGACAGAAAGCGATATTAAAATAACACTTATCGGATCACGGCTTGCAAGGGAAGGGCTGGAGTTCATATTTAAAGGTGAGATGCCTGAATGCAAGAAATGCCGGCTAAAAAATACCTGCCTGAACCTTGAACCCGGACGCAGGTACAGGGTCGAGGGAGTCAGGAGCAATGACATCCATGAATGTTTCCTGCACGACAGTGGCGTACTTGCCGTTGACGTGCGCAAGGCTCCTATTCTGACCACAATGGAATCAAGAAAAGCAGTCGACGGGGCGAAAACCATGTACGAACCCCCAAGGTGCGGTAAAAAGGAGTGCGAAACATATGAGATTTGCCATCCTGAAGGACTTTCAAGAGGAGATAAATGTAAAATTGTAGAGGTGCTCGAAAGCCCTGACTCCAAGTGTGAAGCCGGCCATTCCCTGAAAAAGGTGAAATTGGCCTGGTAAATGTAAACGAACACATTTTAGTAATATTAGGATTGATTATTAATAAATAAAAAAGGTTGAAGCGGTGTTATAAGTGCCTGAACAGGAAATGAACCAGGTCCCCTATGAGTTTTACACCCAAAAGCGCTGGGAAAACTGGCTCGGAAGGGCAAAAGAAAGCGGTTTCCAAATAAAGGAACCGGAAGAAGAAGCCGGAAAAGAAAGTGCCATATTCGTCAATATGGTTGATGATGTTATCCTTGCATGCCTGAAAGTGACTGCACGTTTTGACAAAGGTATGCTTTCCAGAGAAAAGGCTCTACAAATCACAGGGGAGATCAGGGACATAGTACTTTCCGAGGTCGAACCAATTTCCGAAGATGTCGATCTTATGATCGATTCGATCCAGACCTCTCTCATGGGGGTGTTTATCGCCTTTGAATGCTATATTATGGGTGACTATGACGAAGGAGCAAATATCGAGGAACTTATAAAAGTAGCTGTTGAGGCTGAAGCCTCGGACGACCTTGAACTTGCCCTTGATTATACTGCACAATGCGGTGCAATCGTGCTCAAAGGGAAAAGCTTGCCTGAAGAGATTATGGCCGAACTTCCCTATGGCATTGTTGCGGAATGGCTTGATGGGATTGATTCCATCGCGGCTGCAATGGTAGGAAGCGACAGTTACAAGGAGTTTGATGAAAAGGACGATGAGGATACCACTTAAATAATTTCTTCCATAAGCAGGGATTTCCTTTCCAAACTTTTTTGACTTTGGAAATCCTTTAAAAATTTATACAAAGCAAATTTCCGTTTAAATCCTGGATATTTGGTTTGAATCACTTCGGGGGGCGAGTTACTGGGAAACGTAAGCACGAGAATATCTCTTAACGTTTTCCAAAAAAGGGGATGCTCGTTTTTTTAGATTTAATCAAGGACTCACCCCCATATCAAATAGGAGCCTACTTACTTACAAGTGTCCAAAATGCCTTTCTTTTTCCCTCCCCTTTTTTCAGAGGGGTGTATGGGTTCAACGTGAGCTTCTTCTTCTTTCTTCGGTTCTGCCTTCTTTTCCTCGTTATGATGGGTCATAGATACAACTCCTTTATCAGCTTACACCTTTGAAAAACAATATTTTTATCTTAGGTTTCAATCTCATGTCCAGGGATCCGTTTAACCTTCAAAGGATTCCCAGTTTTCAGGTCTTATTAAGATTGCTTTAGAAAACTTCCTGTTTTACTGGGCTTAAAGAAGGATTATCTGATCCTTTCGCAGCTAACAAATGATACCTCGTTGACGTCTTACTTTACGATACATGAGTCTCTGAGCCTCAAGGGGCCGATTCTCAGTATTAATCAGCTTCTCTCTTCCATCCCCTCCTTTCTACCAATCCCATCTCAAATTTAACGGATTAAATCGGATTGGGGATTTGCCTTATTAGAAACTTTTAATATCTTCTGGGAGAGTCAAAAATAGTTATTGTTTTCCAAATTAAGTGACTGCGATCAATCAAAAACCCAGAAAACGAACATGAAATTCTTCGAATAACAGGCTCAAATAAATGAAAGTACTTTTCACCTTACCTTTTTTGACTATTGATTTCATCATTACCTTGGTCAGGAAGGTTGTAATTATTTTGGTTTTTAAAAACCGTACCAAAACTAATCAGTGAATTGCCATCGAAGGCTCAAATGTGACTTTGATCACGGATGCCAAATTGCCTTTGAGTCAATTCCACTGCCCAAACAAATTGGGTGATCTAAATTGTCAGAAATCGTAAACAAATCTTGTGGTTTAGACATTCACAAACATTTTTTCATCGCTACAATCCTCAGTATATCCGGTGAAAAACAACAACAACGTTTCGCTAGAGATGATGATGGAATTTTAGCCCTTAAGAATTGGGTTATATCTGAAAAATGTGATGTTGTTACATGTGAATCAACAAGTGACTTCTGGGTTCCTATTTATGATTCAGTGATAAAGCATCTACCTGTTATAATTGGAAATGCGCGAGATATGAAGGCGTTTACACACAAAAAACAGATAAGATAGATTCAGAAGTCATTGCACAACTTGCATTGAATAAGATGATTCAGCCATCAAGAGTTTTCCCAAAAGATCATAGAGAATTTCGTTCATATGTTCGGCTTCGTCACAAACTTGTGCAAAAAAGAACGGATATAAAAAATGAGGCTCATGCTATTCTCGCACCTGAAATGTTTAATCTAAATGATGTGCTGGCAGATATTTTTGGCAAGAATGGTATATCAATTTTATCAGGAATTACTTCAGGTAAGAGTACTGACCAGATCATAGAAAGCTTTTCCCCAAATGTTCGTAAAAAAGGTATTCTGATAAGAGAGATTCTGGACAGAGAAATATCTCAAAGTGCTGCAGTCAGGCTTCAGGTCTGCCTGGATCTTATAAAGCATCTTGACGACGAAGTTAAATCTTTGGAGAGGGAAATTTTCAATTATGCTTATGGAGAGCATAAGCGGGAAATGGAAATTTTAATGTCAGTTCATCGAATTGGGGAACTTGGTGCAGCAACTCTAATTGCTGAAATAGAGAATTTCAAGGATTTTTCCTCTGGAGATAAGCTTGCTTCATGGCTTGGAGTAGTTCCGAATGTATACCAATCAGCGGATAAATTCTATAACGGCAGAATTACAAAGAGAGGATCTAAGGAAGCAAGGTGGATTCTAACACAGATTGCTCAAGCAGCAGCAAGAAAGAAAAATAGCAAGTTAAAAGAGTTTTTTAACAGGAAAAAGAAATCAATTGGACATTCAAAGGCAATTATTGCACTGGCAAGGAAAATTGCAACAATAATATGGCATCTTATTACAAATGATGAGATGTACGAAGATGAAACGGGGTATCAAAAGGGAGAAATTCAAAAGAGGAAGATTGTTGAAACTGAGATCTTTTCGGTTGATGAGCGCATAAAAATAATTAGTGGAATAATAGCAATCATGGGAAAAGAGGAAGGAGAGAGCACATGAGGGAGATATCCTCATGTACTTTCATGCCAAATCCAGTGATTTTTGCATTTCTTGATTGAAAATCTGAATTCGTAAGAAGAATTCAATCTCTAATCAAAATTAACATTCGATATATAAAGACTTCAACAAATAAGTATAATCACAAGGATTGTAAGCAATTACAAAATCTAATGATTTTTAATTTTATGTTCATCACTGGATTTTGGCACTTAAGGTGAAGCTGGAATATGAATTTAACATACTGATGAAACTAATTTGAGGAAAGTCATGATCAAGTGAAAAGAAAATAGTGAAATCACTGGATTATGGAATTGAGTCGAATAAGAAGTGATTATATATTCTTTGAAAAAACATATTTTAAATATAGCCGGAAGGTGGTATCCAGTTTTTATTTCAGAAAATCCTGGCTTTTTGCCTATGCCGGTTGCCAGTAATTTACGGGGTGAAAACATTATTTCCCTATCTATATCAGAAGACTCAGGGCCTGAAGACCTTGAAGCAATAGCAGTCGCAGTACACTCGCTTATTGGGCTTCCTACAACCATTCGCAGTCTCAAACGAAAAGGGCTTCGCCTTGAAAAAGGGGAAATTCTTGACAGGGACTACACAGGACCTGTGCTCGAAGAAGTATTGAAGATCAACAAAGTTGTCCATGCAGTTCCAACTGAAGGTATGTACAGGGGAAAATCTGTGGTTGTTGCTCCCATTCGCGCAAAGGACGGGAAAGTTATTGCAGCTCTCGGGATTGTAGATCTGCTGACTACCATTGACCTCCCATCCGTTTTTCAGGAATACGTTTGCGTAATGGAAGAAGTAGAGGATGCAAAGAAGTAAATTAATTATGACATATGCACTTGATGCATAAAATCAAGTTCAACAGACATACAGTTAAATTTACATTTTAGACAGTTAGACGTTTAATGCTATCGGTTTCTTAGTTCAACCGAATAAGTCCATTTTTACACCGCAACAGCAAGAAACCTTTTGACGAGATTGCTAGAAGATTTCTCGGGTTTATTATATAGTTGTCCTTCTTATGGCCTTAGGCATAGATTCCGCCAGCCTGAAGTGATACCGAGCCTTGAGATAAGTTTTTCATTAGTAGCTGTGCGTTTTTTGTGCTTTACCAGAAAGTACCGCTTGATAAAATTCCATGGAATAGCGAGACACCCCAGGATTCGCTTTTTGGGCTGGTTCAAAATGGAAAAGTCCGTTCCTGCAGGACCATTGATCTCGGTTGCGGCGCCGGCAACTTGCTATATACCTGGCAGACCAGGGATTTGAGGTAATCGGTGTCGATAGTTCTCCTACAGCAATAAAGATCGCTACTGAAAATGCACAAAAACGGGGAGTCGGGTGCAGGTTTATTATCGCTGATCTCCTCGGCGACCTGCATGAAGTAAAAGAGACGTTTAACTTTGGCTATGACTGGAAATTTTTGCACCATATATTTCCGGAAGACCGGGAAAAATATGTAAAAAATGTGTATAATTCCTGAAACCAGGAGCACAGTAATTTTCCGTCTGCTTTTCTGAGAAGGATCTACAGTTTGGAGGTATGGGTAAATTCCTGAAAACCCAGATAGGGACAACACTGTATTTCTCTTCGGAATTTGAACTCGCTTTTAAGGCTGTGAGTAGTTGCAAAAAAATGCCTTTCCAGGCCCTCGAGATTGATGCCTCTTAAAAAACCAATATCATAATAATTTATACGGTGAGTAATAATAGAGTGAGAAATACATTTTGTTTGGTGTTTATAATATGGGTATATTTGACTTTTTGAAAAATAAAACAGAGCATTTTGGAAACTCGCCTAGATCAAATTATTCGATAAATGGCCACCTTCTATCAATAGGTGATTTTACAGGGGAATATAATAGATCACCAAACGGCAAATTTATTTTGGTATGGGACGATCTAAATGAAAAAGGGAAATACATTTTACTCGAAAACGGGAAGGTAAAACTTCAAGCTAAAATGAGACACCCTAATAATGGGATGGTTTCAAACTCGGGAGTATTTATTCTAAATGATTGGACTTCTAAGGGCATGTATTGGGTATTCAATATAATTAATGCAGACGGAGAAACTCTGATCAGGCAAAGATGTAAGGCAAATCTTGGTTATACTGGCATTTCAGATGACGGGCATTTTGCTGCTTGCCAGGCTTTAGAAAGTACCAATAAGTCGGATAGCTGTAAACTATTTTTCTTTGATGTAAAGAAAAGAAAATTGTTATGGAAAAAATTGCCTGAAACGATCGGACCTGAGCTTAATTGGGCAGAAAGCTACCGCTTTGATACTAAAAAAAAGGTCATGTATCTGATACATAATAAAAATAGAGCTTACCGTTACACTTTTGAAGGGACTTTCATTGATTCTAAATTCTATAGACATGATTGCATCAATGTTGGAAACGATATTGAATTCCTTGAAGCTATTAAAGAATTGAAAGGAGAGCTTTCTGCTGCAAATACAGATCCCCGAGAATATGATTCACTTATAACTCCTCTAAAAAAAGGATTACAAAGATTTTCTGATAGAGATAATAAATCAAAAATTCATAGGGTTTTAGGTGAAATTCTCCTTTTACATGGAAACAACGTTGAGGCAATTGAACATTTTGAAATCGCATTGAAACTTAATCCGAAGGTAGGTGTGAAAAGGACATTAGAAAAATTAAAGAAACTCGGTTAAATCTATATTTACACATAAATACATATGATGGAATAGAAACATTAGAACACATCACCTCCGAATTTCCTGGTCGTCCATTTGTATTCAGTTGTTGTTATTCCACAATAATCAAAATAACGTCTACCCTCATTCTTTTCTCGTGACTTTGGAGTTTTTAGAACTATCGTGTCGCAATAACATAAAACGCCATCAAGAGGAGCTTTAGATATTTCCCCCTAAAACACCAACCCTATATCAGTGGACGACCTAACGCCATGGATGAAGGAAATAACATCTGGAACAGCAGTTCAGAAGGTAATTCGTGGAACAATTTTACCGGAACAGCTGCTGATGGGAATGGTATCGTAGGCACTCCTTACGTTGTCAATCAGACAACAAAAAGTATAGACCACTTGCCTACTTCGATCGATAATTTCTCAGCAATATTTCCGGCAATACAAAGTTGGCAACAATAGATCAGCATTTCTTTTTCGATTTTTTCTTTTCAAGCTTTTTTTATTTTTTAATAACCCGAATTTGACAGAAGCATACATTTTATAATGTATAAATGGGCTTCATGCTTATGTTTTCTTCATACAATTCAAAGTTCTATCTTGTGTTTTTTGATTTTTGACATTTTTCATTTTTCCGAAAGATTCTGCGCCGATGCAATGCTTTTTTCTTAAGAAAATACTGTACTAATTAGTAGAATCTGTCATATTAAGGTAATAATTATATCATTCTAGTTTTGGCAATTTATTCATTACTTTTTTATATTAATCTCTTTTTTCTACCTCTCTTTTTTTCTCCATACCTTTAATTATTTTTCAGGCAATTTCACAGGTTTTCAGGTTTCCGGTTTCTCCAACTGAATTGTTTTTCCGGTAGCTGGCAGATAGATAGATGAAGCAGAAAAAAAAGAGTTCAGGTTTATTTTTCAGAATATATATTTCAAAATCTTTTTATTATCTCGAATTATTATTCCTATGAGTTAGTATAAAGACAGTATTTATTTTTTCCTGTCTATATAACTTAATTAATTAAGGGGAGTATTTGTTTATGAAAAGGCAATCTATTCAAAATATTTGTATAATTTTCCTCTTTGTGCTTGGGGCAACATTAACCCCGGCAGGTGCTACAGCTATTACTGTAGATAGTAATGGAGGAGGCAACTATAGTTCGATCCAGGAAGCTGTCAATAATGCACAAAACGGGGATACGATCCTTGTGAACCCTGGAGTGTATCAGGAAAATGTAGCAGTGGATAAAGAACTCACAATTCTCTCAAATCCCACTCTCTCAGCCAACCAGACTAACCGTACATATGTCATAGGCGCTGGTTCGGAAAATGATGTCTTTGACATCTACTCAAACAATGTGAATATAAAAGGCTTCTATATAATAGGAGGCCCTTCCGGAACGGAACGAGATGAGATCGGAATTAATCTTAAAGGAGTGGAGAATTGTTCGTTGAGCAACAATGCCTTAGTACTTAATGACATAGGTATTTCTATCAATGGTTCGAAAAGCAACTACCTTGACAACAACCTCGTAAGCCTTGGGAAGGACGGAATTGCCCTTGTTAACTCTAACGATAATGTTCTGTCCAATAACACGGTGACGACAAATAGTAATGGAATCTTGCTGAATAATTCCGTGAATAATACCCTTGTTAATAATGCCGCGGACTCAAATATGATAGGAGTTCTCCTAGGAATGTCTCAGGGAAATACATTTACTTATAACTTTATTATGAGAAACGTATATGGGATTCTTGGTCAGGGAGCAAAATCCAACTATATGATCAATAATAGCCTGTACCTGAATGATGTTGGTGTGTACTTCACAGAGTCAGCTGATAACGCCATCTATGAGAACAAATTTTCCAACTTCCTTAATGCAGTTGACGAGGGAAAAAACATATGGAACAGCGATTCAAAAGGTAACTTCTGGAGTAACTATACCGGACAAGACGCTGACGGAAACGGCGTAGGCGATACTCCATACGTTATTAACCAGACAACCGAAAGCATAGACTACATGCCTCTTTTCTCAGGCAATACTTCAGTAAATATAAGTATTAATACCTCAGAAAATATGAGTGGTAATACATCAGAAAACATGAGTGGCAATAACAGTATGTAAATAATCTATCAAATCAAATTCCATAAATAAATTGCCACCTGTTACTAAATATCAAGGAGAGCATTATTTGCAATCCCTGATATCTCAATTTATGAGGAAAACGATATGAGGCGATTGGTAGGTAAGTGAGAAAACCTTTATTGTAAATGTCTTATTGATAAGATCCTTTTCCAGGATCTTTTCCATTTTTCGGAATATTTCTCTTCTGAATATCTGTTTATTCTGTAGTTTTTCTTTTGTTATTTCTTGATTTTTCACTTTTTTTCAGCTTATTATTTTCCCATTTTTCACTTCTTTTCGGCTTTTTTTAGTTCTTCCCTGATATTTTCTACAGTCTGCCAGGACTGCCTGACAATGCTTGGAAACTCCCCATTGTGTTCTTTTCCCCATTTCAGCAGAAATTCCTTTGTCTTAGGATCAGAGGGGTATCCGCTCCCAAAATCCATGCCCCACTCTTTTTTGAGCTCTTCGATCAACTCATCCCTGCGTACCTTTGCAATGATGGAGGCTGCTGAAACCGTGGGATAGATTGCATCTGCCTGGTGCATGGAGATGATTTCTATTTCCTTTGAGTGAACAGGACTGGTTTTTGCATACTGCCTGCGAAGATTTTCGGCAAAACGTTCAGCTTTAACGTCGGCGGCGTCCACATACACCAGATCAGGCTTTAGCTGCTCAAGCACTTTAGCAAAGCAGACCACCATTATTTCGTTCATGCTCATGATCTTCCGGAGTTCATCAATCTGAGAGGGGCTGACCTCAAGAACGAAAAAGCCTTCTGCATGCTTTTTGATCTGGGTTGCAAGCTGTTCTCTTTTTCTCGGCGTCAATTTCTTGGAATCAGCAACACCTAGCACCTTGAGGATATGGCCCTTAGACTCCTCAATTTTTACGCCTCCTATGCACATGGGCCCGATTACAGGTCCTTTTCCGGCTTCATCGATTCCTGCTATCATCATTCTCTGGCTGCCTCCTGATTTGAGAGAAGAGCGCTTTTTTTATTTATTAAGGCTTGCTCTTTTTACCTACAATATATTCTTCCAGAATATTTCGAACACTTCCTGAAACAAAAGCATTAAATCTTAAGTTGGTATTTTTGGAGTTAAGTTAGCTAGCAACAGACGAGATGAATTCCCAATGCCAGTAATTACCTTGCAGTACGATGACCTCGAAAAGCTCACAGGAACAGATAAGGAAATCATCATAAAAAGGGTGCCCATGATAGGGGCTGATATTGAAAGGGTTGAAGACGAATCTATTGATATAGAGTTCTTCCCTGACAGGCCTGACCTTTATAGTGTGGAAGGAGCAGCCAGGGCAATGCGGGGTTTCCTGGACCTTGAGATCGGACTTTCCGAATATGAGGTGAAGCCTTACAAGGTTTCGATCTCTGTCAGCGAGGATATCCTGAGAATCAGGCCCTTCCTTGGGTGCGCGGTTGTCAGGGGCGTAAAGTTCACATCCTCTTCCATAAAATCCCTTATGGACCTTCAGGAAGACCTGCACTGGGGGCTTGGGAGAAACAGGAAAAAAGTTTCTGTAGGAGTTCATGATCTCTCAAACGTGAAGCCACCTTTCCGCTATATGGCAGTTGACCCTAATTTCGAGTTCGTGCCTCTTGATTACACTGAAAAGATGAGTATGACCGAAATCCTGGAAAAGCATCCCAAAGGCAAAAGGTTTGCCCATCTCGTAAGGGGTTTTGAAAAATACCCGATAATCCTGGACGCAAATGACAATGTGCTGTCCTTCCCGCCCATTATTAACGGGACACTTACAAGTGTGACCGAAAACACGACTGATCTCTTTATCGATGTAACAGGGCTTGGAGAAGCTGTATATACGACTCTAAACATTGTTGTCACAGCCCTTGCCGAGCGTGGCGGACAGATAGAATTTGTAAGGGTCTTCAGGCCAAATGGCGAAGAACTTATTCTGCCTGATCTCGAGCCAAAAACCAGGTTCCTTACGAAAACTGAAGTAAAGTCCCTGCTTGGTATGGAACTTTCCGTAGAAGAAGTTGTTAAACAGCTTGAAAGGATGCGTTTTGGAGCGAAAGCCCTTGACGAGGAGACAGTTGAGGTAAAAGTGCCAGCCTACAGAGCAGATATCCTCCATAATTATGACCTTGTAGAAGATATTGCCAAAGGCTATGGTTATGAAAATATCAAAGTAAAAATTCCTGAGACCTATACAGCAGGAAAGTCTCATCCGATTTCTCTATTGCGTTCTCCTGTAAACGAGATAATGGTTGGCCTGGGTTACTATGAGGTAATGCCTTTTACACTTACAAGCGAAAAAATAAACTTCGAGAATATGCGCAGGCCAAAAACAGATGATATTACGTATGTGCTTCACCCGATCAGCGAAGACCAGACAATGCTCAGGGCAACTTTGCTTCCTAACCTTCTTGAAATCCTGGCCTTAAACCAGCACAGAGAACTTCCCCAGAAGATCTTTGAGTTCGGTGAGGTTGTAAGCAATGAAAAGACCGGCCAGCATGTATCTGCTGTTTCGATTCACCCGCAGGCAAACTTTACTGAGATCTATGAGGTTGTAGATGCCCTGATGAGGGAAATGATGCTCCCCTATGAAGTAAAAGAGTCCGAAGACCCTGCATTCCTCGAAGGTAGGCGGGCAGACGTATATCTCAAAGGCAAGAAATTCGGGGTATTTGGAGAACTCCATCCGGAAGTAATAAGCAATTTCGCGCTCGGATATACAGTTGTTGGGTTTGAGCTTGATCTCAATGATCTTATAGGTTAAAATGAAATGAAACGATCTTATAGGTCAAAATAAAACAAAAAACTCTTTTTATTAAGAGGATAAGTTCTCCTCCTCTTTATTTTTCTGTAATCATCTTTTTCCATCTCAGATGCGATTCTCCTAACTTTTTTATCCTCCGAAAAGCGTCGCTCGTACCATATAAGCTAGACCCTGATGTCGAGTTGCTTCACAGGATACTGCAGCTCTAAAAGACAATCCTTTATCACTGAATAGAAGGCGAACATTTAATCCCTTTCTAATATTAAAATCGCCATCTATAATTCAGGCATTTTTATGTTTTATTGGACCTTCTAAATTGAAATATTAATACAAACTGGTTAAGATATAGTGAAAACTGTGTAATTTTAATTTTCTTTTTCGAGTTAAAAATCTTTATAATTTTATCAATAGTTTAACGCAGAGTTTTAAATTAAAAACCTCCAGATTTTCTATTCTATTGTCTCTTCTTTGGGCTATTTTCACTCCCTATTCTTTACTAATACGAAGGTTTAAAATATAATCTCTGTATATACACAATAAAATAAACATTAGTGAGTTGTGTTGATAACTATGGCAACTAGTGAAGAAAGACAGAAAGCAAATCTGGCCAGAATGAAAGAAATTATGGCAAAAATTGAAAATACAACAAATGACTTTGATATAATCGCCGAATTACATAGACTTCTAAGAAAACAGTATTCACATTCTCTAAAATGGCATATGATTGTATTTAAAAGTGAAGTTGATAGTTGTTTATGGCATCTGGAAAACATAAGAAAGAAAGAAATTGAGATCGAAAAAAGAAAGCGAAGATCAAGAAAAGAGCCAAAAGAAGGGCTAAAAGAAGTTTACTATGATTCCTCCGAGATACCGAGCGCGTTTAAACTTGATTACTACATGGTATATGATGCTGAAGGAAACCAATACAAATGGTTAAAGTGTACTCTAAACGCAAGAGCAAACATTTTTGCAATCCCAAAATCTATGATTGGAGAATGTAAACTCAGATGGAGTGAGGAAGCAGAACAAAAATGGGGAGAAGATAAAATTGGACAAATTGAATTAATGGAAAGGAGTATCTGTAATTAAGAAATATACCAACTCATGATACATCGAAGACCACGAAGTCCTTCACCTTAATAACCAGGATGTTGCCCCTTAAAAAATATGAAAATCTTAAGGCCTCTATTTATAAAGATTCTCGCAAAGCAAGGTATTTGACATTCTCTACATTATTTCTCTACATTATTACAGATGTAGCCTTTATACGAGATGCATATACAGGACGTTGTTTATTTTATTCCTTAAACTTTAATCTATATTATAATTATAAAGTCCTAGCAGTTAAAATCAGTAGTAACTAGCCAATTTTCGGTATAACCTTCTTACACATTTAAACAAGAAATCTTTTCGTACTGGAAAATAGGGATGTTTTTGCCCTTAATAAGATAGAGTCGTAAAAGTAGCTAATAGTTACCTATCGTAAAGATTTCAGCGCAAAATTTTGCACTTCATAAAAATCCTCCAATTTTTAGAGGTATTTTCATCAAATATAT
>MCHG01000148.1_pt1 | contig 34847 bp, 39 predicted proteins | sample 787351 | NCBI WGS metagenome assembly MCHG01 (sample SAMN05430296, study PRJNA330682) | permafrost metagenome | biome: Cold desert; feature: permafrost; material: soil; isolation source: enrichment culture inoculated with soil incubated with H2/CO2 at 20 degrees... ... | reverse complement strand
GTAGCACCAGTATCTCCTGTAGCTCCGGTTACGCCAGTTGCGCCGGTAGATCCAGTGTTTCCGGTAGCACCAGTAGCACCAGTAGCGCCTGTTGCGCCAGTATCTCCAGTAGCACCAGTGTCTCCGGTAGCGCCGGTAGCACCAGTGTCTCCAGTAGCACCAGTGTCTCCAGTAGCACCTGTTGCACCCGTTGCTCCTGTAGTCCCAGTGTCTCCTGTAGCCCCAGTAGCACCTGTATTGCCAGTAGCACCTGTTGCGCCAGTTGCACCAGTATCTCCAGTGTCTCCGGTATTCCCGGTAGCACCAGTATTTCCAGTTGCGCCAGTATCCCCCGTTGCTCCAGTAGCGCCAGTTGAACCTGTAGCTCCGGTAGCACCAGTATCTCCTGTAGCTCCGGTTACGCCAGTTGCGCCGGTAGATCCAGTGTTTCCGGTAGCACCAGTAGCGCCTGTTGCGCCAGTATCTCCTGTAGCTCCAGTTACGCCAGTTGCGCCTGTTGCACCAGTATCTCCAGTAGCACCAGTGTCTCCGGTAGCGCCGGTAGCCCCAGTAGCCCCAGTAGCACCAGTATCTCCTGTAGCACCAGTATCTCCTGTAGCACCAGTATCTCCTGTAGCACCAGTATCTCCTGTAGCACCAGTATCTCCTGTAGCTCCGGTTACGCCAGTTGCGCCGGTAGATCCAGTGTTTCCGGTAGCGCCAGTATCTCCGGTAGCACCAGTAGCACCAGTAGCGCCTGTTGCGCCAGTATCTCCTGTAGCTCCAGTTACGCCAGTTGCGCCGGTAGATCCAGTGTTTCCCGTAGCGCCGGTAGATCCGGTAGCACCAGTAGCACCAGTAGCGCCTGTTGCTCCTGTGCTTCCTGTAGCTCCGGTAGCACCAGTAGCTCCTGTAGGACCCATTGCGCTAGTGTATTCAATAATTAGATTTGGCCAGAGAGATATTGTTCCGTCTTCATAACCAAAGAACCTCATTAAGCTGGTTACTGTCTCAATAGTAGTTAGCACAATTCCCGTGTTGCTGATTGTTCCTGAATACCATCCTTGAACTAAACCAGTAACACTCACATAAATATAATTATTTAAATTATGATCTGAGATGGGTGTGCTGAATGCTGTAGCTTCAAATGCTGGTGCGTTATTCCAAGTAACAGTATTCTGAGAAAAGCTGCTTAGAGGTCTATTAATCTGTAGTGTTTCAACAATTGGCGCGGTTTTCTCATTAAGATAAAGTCTTAATGTTGCATTTGTGATGATGCTTCCAGCTGGTAGAGAGCTGATATTAAACTTCAGTAACGATCTAAATACATCTCCTGGGATTGTACTGCGACCAACATATAATTGCTCAGCTGGCCCGAAGTTTTGATTCGGGGCAAGCTGTGAAACATACGCGGCATCGATAGGTGTCAAAAACAAAATTTCCATACACATTCCTCCATTTAAATTGGACAATACTGGAGTTGTCCTAGTATAATTTATTCCGAGAATATATATGTGTTACTATTAGCTCACTAAATACGCTAAATTAATAAAATAACCAAGCTTGATGCCAAGCTTGGTTATTCTGGATGATTTTCAAAGGTATTATATATTATTTAAAGTGTCAATAATATACTTAACATCATTATCACAAAGCCCTGGGTGAACAGGTATGGATATTAACTCAGTACTAAGTCTATTTGCAATCATACAGGGAGTATGCAGTTTTAACTCTTTGTATAGAGGCTGCTCAGGGATTATCCTAGGATAATATAGACCATAACCGATTCCTGCTTTGTCTAAAGCTTCCATTACTAGATTTCTATCTATATGGCACTTTAGGGTAAATTGGTTATAGACATGCTTCGTATTATTTCTCACTAATGGAATAGCGTATTTTTCTTTAGATAAGTTATCAATATATTTTTTAGCGTTAGAATTTCGTCTTTCATTAAAGTAGTCAAGTTTCTTTAGTTGCTCTATCCCTATTGCAGCAGCTATATTTGTCAATCTAAAATTATATCCAATCATGTCATGGATATATCTTTCTGCCTGACCGTGATTGATGATCTTCTTAGTTTTAGCATATATTTCCTCGTTATTTGTTGTTATCATTCCACCCTCTCCACAAGTCATATTTTTTGTAGGGTAGAAAGAAAATATAGATGCAAGTCCGAAGGTTCCCACTCTCTGATTGTTATATTCAGCCCCATGCGCTTGTGCGCAGTCCTCAATAAGAATTATTTCATACTTGTTACATATCTCCAGTATTCTATCCATATCACAAGGGTTTCCGAAAAGATGAACAATGACAAGGGCCTTTATTTTTTCAGGTGTATTTTTTATAAGTTCTTCGATTTTGTTAGGATCAATATTAAACGTATCTTCATCTACATCAGCAAATATTGGTTTGGCGCCTACATATAATATTGCATTTGCTGTAGCTATAAAACTATATGGTGTGGTTATGACTAAATCATTATTGCCGATGCCTGCAGCTATAAGTGCAACATGTAGCGCTGTTGTGCCATTGCTAGTGCAGACGGCATGTTTACATGATAAATATGTTTTGAAATTATTTTCAAATCTAGTTACATATTCACCGCTTGCTATTTGACTTTTAGATAATACTTCTGATATAGCTTCAGTTTCTTCTATACCAAGTAAAGGTTTGGCAATAGATATCAAATATTTCACCTCGTTTTCATAGAATTTTTTACAATTTGGTTTGCTATGTCTAATGCAAGTCCCCCGGTATATTCATTGCTTGATGGTTTCATTCTTGTTTTGATACAGTTTATAAAATGAAGATGCTCATTTTTTAAAGAATTACCATCAAAATATAATGTATCTTTTATACTGGTAATGCTATTTGAATGCTTTTCAATTTCAAGAGCTTTGTTTATAGAGTGCCTATAAAAATCAATGGTGCCTTTTATAAAATCTAAATGTATTGCTTCTTCATCAGTATTAACATATAGTTTTCTAGACCTTTCGAAGTCTAATCTGTTAACATGCAAATTGGCAATGATATCATTTTTAAATTGAAGAATTGCAAACACATTATTTAAGTCATCAGAGTTGGATACTGCCGCTATTTTGTGTATTTTACAATCCACGATTGATAAAATAATATCAATATCATGTATCATGAGATCTCTAACCGCATCTACATCAAAACACCGTCCATTTTCAGCCTTGCTAATTCTATCCGTTGAAAGGGATTGAATATTCTTACCTCTCAAATACTCTTTTAAATATAAAACAGCTGGATTAAAACGCTCTATATGACCAACCATACATATGCTTGTTCTTTTATTTATATCTTCAAGGAAAAATCTTGCCTCATCATCGGTTGAGGTGATTGGTTTTTCTATAAAGACATCTTTGTTCTTTTCAATAAAATACCTTGCTACTTCATAATGAGTAATTGTTGGGGTAGCTATGATTACAGCATCGACGGACTCTCTAAGATTCTCTAAGCTACTGCAAGGTATTACACCGTATGACTTACTCAATTCATCCATTTCTTTTGTGCTTATATCATAAATATATATGTTATCTATATCACTTTGGGTATTAGAGTTTTCTTTAATATTATATAGCGTCTTTAAATGTTTTTTTCCCATTCTTCCAAGGCCAATCATACCGATATTCATAACTAGCACACTCCTACAGTTTCAATTGTTCATTACTTTTATAATAATTGATCTTCTGGAACGCTCTTCATATACTTGGCAGGATTACCGCAGTGAATTGTTTTCCCAGGTATATCCTTTGTCACGATGCTACCGGCTGCTGCAAATCCTTCTTCATGAATTGTTACTTCAGGAAGTATAGTTGCTTGTGCACCTATACGGCCTCCGTGTTTTATAGTAACCCCTTTGAAAATATATTCCTTACCTTTTAGGCGTGCTGCAAATCTATCGTTTGAGGTAACTACGCCAGGTGCTACAAAAACGTCATCCTCGATCTCTGAGTATGCAGTTATATATACATTAGTTTCCAATTTACATAAGCTTCCAACGGTGCAATTATTCTCTATGGCTACTCCCCTACCAATGATTGTATTATTGCCTATGGAAACGTTTTCTCGTATTGTCGATAAGTCTGCAACTAGGCAGGAGTTTCCAATAGTACAGCCTCTATATAATATTACCGAAGTTCCCACGACACAGTTGTGACCTATGTTACAAGGAGGTAGATTTGTTGATGTTGACAAAATGCTTGTAGCTACACGCATTGGAAGCTTGCCAATAACGGTATGATCATCAATTCTTATGTTATCACCTATAATAGACTCATCATGTATAACCACATGATTGCCTATTTTGACATTTTCCCCAATTTTAACATTATTTCCAATGATTGAATAATATCCTATGCTAGCGTTACTTCCGATTTCACAGGATTCATCAATCATAGCGGTATGATGTATGACAGGATCAGTATTGTTAAAGTCCATTTTGCAACCTCCGTTTATTAATTAAGATTTAGACTGTTTGTCTATTCATCTATCTACTAGTAATATATAAAATTTCTCACGATTGGTGACACAACAAAAAAATAAAACATCCCTCAAATCAAAGTGGAGGAGGGATGTTTCTAAGGGTTAAATTTAAGATAAATTGTAACTAAGCACATTTAATAATGTAATCACTTTGATTTCTAGGAAATTAATCAAACGCCCAATTTGCAAATCAACCCATCATTAATCGTTTTAGAACTTCTCTAATCTTTTTTAATTTTTCTATTGTATCTGCAGGGTTCCCTGCGAGTATAACATTTGGAGGAAATGACTTTGTAACAACTGCTCCTAAACCAACTACGGTATTTTCCCCTAAACTAACATGATCCATTAGTGATGAGTTAGGTCCAATTGTACTATTTGCACCAACTGTAACACTTCCACTTATTTCAACACATGCAGTTATTATCGTAGATCTTTCTATCTTGCAATTATGAGCAATGTGAATGTGATCGTCCGTCTTTACATAATCTTCTATGATTGTGGCATCTATGGTTCCAGAGACTACAGTGTTTAGCGCACCTATCTCTACATTGCTTCCTACTATAACACCACCAAGATGAGGAATTCGATAAGTTTTACCCTGGTTGTCTTTCTCTATGCCGAACCCCTGTCCACCAATGACGCTATTTTCCCTTATGATAGTGCTTTCTCCAATTTCAACGCTATTACCTATTTTAACCCCTGATTTTATTATACAATTACTGCCTATCTTAACATCATGATCTATAAAAACGAATGGTCCTAACTCGGTACCTTCTCCAATAACAACATTTTCACCTAACACGATATAATTTTCCAAATGGTTATATTTCTTTCTTTTATCAGAGGAGTTTAGGATAAAATCTAATATTATTGCATATGCCTTTCTGGGATTCGCCGTATAAATAATATAATTATGATCTTTTATCCAATTATTACTAATACTCGCATTGGATGGAACAATAATTAAGCATTCTTTACAAGCAATAAAATCATTTTCATTCTTGCTCCATTCATTAAAAAAAACAAGTGAGTTATATTTAATATTCCGATTGGTTGATATATCATTGATATAATAATTCTTACAATATTCGATTTTGTATTCCTCAATAATAGGAATATCAATTGTATTAAATATGAATTTTCCCAAGTAGACTTCACCAACCTTTTTATTTCAAATCATTTATGGATAATATGTCTTCAATTCCTTTGAATTCATCTCTAATATTGTTATATCTTTCAATAGTAGAGCTTTTTATAAAATTTGTTAGTTTCTCTTTCATTGATTCATTATTGATGGAATACCAGAATGGATGGGTTAAAATGTGTAATCTATCATAAGATTCTTTACTAATAATATGTAATACATCTTCTCTCCAAAGCATACTCGAATCTGATAAGTATTTGAATTCTTTAAAAAAACAGTTTGAGTAAGTATTAATCATTCGTTTAAAATTAATATCGTTTTCTAAAATAAACTTTGAAGGGATGTGCATGGAAACTGATTTTACTTCCATGTCTATACTTTCGGCTAGCATATAACTCTCTTTATCAACCCAGTATTCTAAAGATTCAACATCGGGTATTTCATATTTTTTTGCATCAAAATGTAATCCAATATCATGACCTAAGGTTTTAATCTCTTTTATTATTTCAAATGAGTTTTTAAAGAAGACATTATAAAAGCTAGTAGATAACAGCACAAAATAAGTTGACTTAACATTTTCTGAGTTCTCAATTCGTGCTAATTCCAAAGCTTTTTGTAAGGAATAGTCTACATCGTGTCTTAGTATTACACATCTTTTTAAACCTTGATAATTTGTGAAATCCTTGAATTCATATTTTCTTTCTTTAAGCAATTCTAATAGATACTCATAGCTTTTATATGTGAAATCCATAAAGACTCCTCCTTGTTATAAGTTTCTCTATACTATATTCATTGAAGATTTATAAAATAACTCTCTTGTTAGGGAGTCGTTATTATTCATATTTTCAAACACGTATGTAGATATAGCCCCTGCGACAAGTGCTAGTTCCACGTATTCCGTTAGGATCATTGTGACGGCAGTTACTAGTATTCTTTCAGCAGCTACGGGGCAGAGTAATGATTTAAATATCATAACATTTACACCGTAATATTCTCTTCTGGGCAAATCTGTCCATGGGCAGCTTTGCCCAACTTTTTAATTCATTTGCTTCACCAAATACGGTTAACTCAAATAAGATATTATTGGAAATAAATAATTTGGAGTGATTCTATGATAACTGTTAGCTTATGTATGATTATAAAAAACGGGGAAGATACCATTCAAAACTGTCTTGAATCAGTTAAAGATGTTGTAGATGAAATAATTATTGTAGATACTGGTTCTACTGATAAAACAAAAGAAATTGTAATGGAATATACAGATAAGGTTTATGACTTTGAATGGATTAGTGACTTCTCAGCCGCAAGAAATTTTTCCTATAGTAAAGCTACTCAAGATTATATTATGTTGATGGACGCGGATGAGCTTCTATTAAGCGAAGATGTAGAAAAACTTAGATTGTTAAAAGATACCCTAGATCCTTCTATAGATTCAGTTACCATGAAATGCAATGTAAGCTTTGATGAGTATGGGAATGTAACCTGTAGCTACAGGCAAAACAGATTAGTTAAGCGAGCGAATAATTTTAAGTGGGTTGGGTTTATCCATGAATACCTAGGCGTATATGGGAAGATATCAAATAGCGAAGTATGCGTTACCCATAGAAAAATAAAGCATACGCCTAATCGAAATTTAGAAATCTATCGTAGTAGATTAGAGCAGGGAGTAGAATTCACCACTAGAGATATTTTATACTATGGAAATGAATTATACGAACATCAAATATATGATGAAGCACTAGAATACTATAATAAATTCTTAGATTCTAAACTAGGATGGATTGAAGACTGCATTCGCGTTTGTGGAAACATATCTGATTATTATAGGACTGTTAATAAGCAAGAGGAAGCCAGAAAATATGCTTATAAGTCCTTTGAATACGATACACCTAGAGCAGAAATATGTTGTAAGTTGGGTTTTTCTTTTCTTTATGAGAACAAGATAAATCAAGCTGCTTATTGGTATGAAATAGCTACAAAGCTTGAAAAACCAAAAGACAGTTGGGGGTTCTTTAGTGATGAATGCTGGACATGGCTACCTCATTTACAATTATGCGTTTGTTATGATAAATTAGGCCAATATAAGCTAGCATATGAGCACAATGAAATAGCTCGCCAATTTAGGCCTAATGATGAAAGGATATTATATAACAAAAGCTATTTTGAAAAGAGAGAAAGTAAATAAGTTCTATCTGAGGTCTATCTATAATTTGTTAGATAGACCTCAGTAGTATAAGGCAGCATGAATTATCAAAGATATTTAATTAAACTTTTGAGTGCTAATTTGTAACATATATGCATTTGTAGAATATATTAAAATAGGACAACCCGACAATAAAATTTAGAAATGGGGGGAATTTACCTCTATTTTTAATAGCACTTATTTTTTTACACATATATTTCTTATGGCACGTTTACCTTCCTTTGATAATGCCCATTTGATAAAGGGAAATTGCTGATTAATTTGATTGTTTAACTCATATTCTGGGTTTAAAGAAAGGGATGAAGTACAAATAAAGAAGAAGCTTATTCTAGCTATTTCCAGAGGTAAGAGTTGAATTTCTTCATGGGATAATAAACCATAACCCTTCATAAAATGGCAGGCAAAGTCCATGGATTTTTTTTTATGCTGTGAATACCATATAGCATAAGCAATATCAAAGAGCCTTTCTGCTCTTGTCATAAATTCAAAATCCATAATGCGGAAGATGTCTCCAGATTCTGAGTATAGTTGATTTCCTTGATGCCAGTCACCATGTATAATAGTTTTTGGGAGGTTTGCACTTCGAACCTCCCATTTCTCGATTATTTTATAATATAGATGTGTAACTGAATTAATCTGATTCATTGGTATTTTATGCTGCATTTTTAGTAGACTTGTAATTCCGGCTCTTAATGTTTTGACAGATGGGTATGTGGATGCAGCGGGTGTAAGCGGATCTCCTATATCAGATAGGACATCATGGAATCTACGAAGGACTCTCCCGCTTGACCATGCTTGATGTTTGCCATAAACAAATGGATAACCATACTCATATTTCGTTATCTGAACCATGTATGGACCTATTTGGCTATAGTATTCTCCTCTCATATTTTTCAAAGGCAGTAATGCTGGGACATTATTATAATTTAATATTTTTAATATTTCTATAATAGAATTTAGTCGCTCAAGTTTTCCAGTAAAAATTTTTATGACGTAAGGGCCTGTTTTTGTCAATATTTTTATGTTGACGTTAACTGTGTTTTTGATTTCCCCAGCTACGGAAATTAAATCACCAATGCCATATAAATTGCATATTTCTATAGTTTGCTCTAAGGAAGGTATGAACCTAGGTTGCTTTATTATTTCTTTGCTCACGTTAGGTCTACCTCCTATTGCCTTTCAACCTATTTTCAAAAAACTCAGGCATCTCACCGCTGAACTTATTAAACAGTAAAGGAGCCAAATCAAAACCTTGTTTAATAAATTCATTTAACATGCCAATTTCATTGAGTTGCTTGAACATTTTTACTGGCACAGGGTCTTTTAAGGAAAATGCATAAAAGTGATCTACAATTTTAACTTTTTTATTATCTTTAATCAATATATGTCTCAAAGATTCATCTCTTCTTAGAAAGTTTAAGCGCTTCATTTCATAGAACATATTGATTAATTCTTGTACTATATGTTTAGGCATTCTACCTTTCTTTAATAAATAATCCTTTAGATTAGGTCCATTAATATATTCAATAACGATATATCGTGGGCCAGTTTCGTACAATAATGGCATGATTGGAGATCCAATTGTTCTTAGGTATGCACTCTTTTCTTTTTCTGCTATTTCTTCATTTGGATAAATCTTTATGCATCTATTATTATCAATTTTAAAAACAGCCCCTTGACGACCTTGCCCGACAAGAGGTAAATCAGTTGGATTTTTTATTTCTAGCTTTTTATCATTATTGAATGTAACACTGATGAGATTGTAGTAACCGTCCATCTTATACGCCTCATTTATTTATTCCTCTTATTTAGAAAATGTCTTATTCCATTCATTAAATAGTGTGCCATCAATTATTTTTATATGTTCTAAAAATAATTTTTTTAACCCTATTTCTTTTAATTCCGTAAATATTTTACTTGGCATAGTATCATTTCGCACATAAGCATAAACCAAATCAATTACTTTCAAGTTTTCATCATTTGTTATTATAATATGCCTTAAGGAGGAGTCTAAGCGGGTGAAGCCAAGAGACTTCATCTCTTTGAGTAAAGAAACTAATTTTTTTGAGATATTGAATGATATCTCTTTCTTGTCGGAGATATATTGTAATAAGGATATTCCTTTGATAAATTCTATAACTATATAATTATTTCCCACCTCGTAGAGCGTTGGAATGATTTTCGAACCCTGTACCCTTTTATAAGTGTTAGACTCCAATTCGGCATTACCCTTATCAGCATATATTTTTACGCATTTATCCGGAGATAGCTGGAAAACAGCACCATGTGCACCTTTATCTATAAGTTTTAAATTTGTTGGGTTATCCACTAGCAGTTCAATGGATGAACTATGGGTGACTTTGATTTTTTTGAATTCTTCCATTCTATTCTTCCTCCAATCTAGTATAGTTTGTTTGCATCCATATAAATTGCTTTGATTGCTAATCTAATTTATATATTCTGGATTTGTCCTGAAAATAGTTTTCAACAAAATAGCCACTAAATCCTGGATGAGATTGTTCTATGGTAGATATAGAATGTTTTATGGCTGTGATATAAGGTGAATAAATGATGGCATTTTGCTTGCTCATTAACAGTGCAAAGCTATTTTTATTTATTAGTCTAAAGCCGCAAAAATGATAACAGATGAGATTGGTCTTGTTAATAAGCACCTTCTGGTTTTTGATACTAAACTTATGTTTTTTTTCATTCCATGGTGCGATATTAACTCCTGGAGTCGTGATTGATGATACTCCTTGGAATAAAGAGGGCATCTGTTCCAAATATTTTTGATCGCCAAATCGTCCCGGTATCACACGGGTGCCGCACCACGCTATACACTTTTCTTTCCACCATTTAAGGGCATCAAAGCTTGTGGCACGCCTTCTAAAAACAATAAATCCTGAATTGTACTTTCCACAATTTAGTTCGATTAGACTATTCCTTTTGATATAATCATGTTCAGACAACAAAACACAATGATCCGTTTGATTTTTTAAAATAGGAGAGGGGTCATTAAAAAAGTAAATATCCGCGTCTATATAAATAGCAGTATCAATGAAGTCATATTTATTTAAAACATATTCAATAAAAGCTGGTTTTAAAGTCCAACAATATTCATTGAGCTTTCTATTTTGTTTTGCAGCTACTAGTCTTTCATCTGAGAGTTCTTCATCTTTTAATATCACTGCATTAGTTAAATGCAGTTCATTACATATTTGATATGCCTCATGATCAACACAGAGAATGAACATCTTAAAGTTCGTATAATGATCATTCAAAGACTGGTAAAGAGCAATTCCTTGGTACAATCGATATTTACTTAGAATGACACAAAATGCACTTTGCATAAACCTACACATCACCCTTCATATAGATTATTTATTATTAGGATCATCTCATATCCAAGTCAAAAACTTGATATTTTTCTCTATCACATTCTTGAGAAAAACACCCATCAAAGGCAGGATCAATCGTTTGTACTTTAGAAATGGCACTTTTTATAGCTTTCATATAGGGGATATGAATAACGGGTATAAGTTTATTCCCAAACATAAAAGCACATGAGTTCTTGTCGCAAATACGGAAACCGCAGTAATGATATGCTATTAAACGATAAGCATCAATATATAAATTCTCTCTTTTTACCTTGATTGTAAATTTTGCATCATTCCATGGTGCCACATTTACTCCAGGCGCATCGATGGTGCCAACATCTTTGAATAATCTAATCATATCTTCCAAATATTTTTGATCGCCAAATTGTCCCGTTATGGTTGTATTGTAGCACCAGTCCATGCATTTATCCCTCCACCAAGACAGACAGATTCTCCCATCAAAGTTATTTCTGAAGCTTATGATACCCGAGTTGAATCGCCCAACACTATTCTCCATATATGCTAATTCATTGGAGCAATCGTGTTTTGATAGAAGGACTGCAGTCTTTCGTGTTGATCTTAAAATGCGTATAGGATCATCATAAAAAGATAAATCTGCATCTAGATAGGTTAGCCAATCAATATCGCTATGATGGTCGAGGACATAAAGTAATACAATTGGTTTTAAGGTCCAACAATATTCATCAAGAGTCCTCTGACTTTTTAAACACAATAGATTATTATCTTCTATTTCATTTAGCCAGATTAAGGATAAGTGATCAAGTTTGAGATCTGAAAGAATCCTTAGGGTATCTTGATCCATACATAATACGAAAAACTTAAAAGAGTCTGTATTTATTCTTATGGAATGATATAGTGCAATAAATTGATATAATCTTGTTCTGGAAACTATGCAGCAGCAATTCAATTTGGATTCACCTCTCTATAACAATTGTGGCATGAATGTCCTATGAAGATTCTTTTATAGCTTTTCAATATGAATATTGGAAACATATTTTCTGTTTGCAAGGGCATCTTTAAAATCAGGAAATCTTTCAGTAGTTGTTGTAATATGCTTATATAAATTCTTAATGTATGGCATATATATCATTTTAAAAGGATCATCACCAATTCTATAGAAAGTAGATAAGCTATATTCTCGTTTACCCAAGATGCTCAGTCCAGAAAAATGGTAAAATATTAGCTTGTCATTGTTGATATATACTTTGGAATTTTTACTATTTATACAAAACCCTTCGATATTCCATTGTGCAACATTAGCACCTTTTGTATTGATAACATGTACATTGGAAAAAAGTTGAGGCCATTTTTCTACATATCGCTGATCTCCATAAATTTCTTCTTTAGGATTCGCTATCAAGCTGCATTTTTCGAAACACCTTGCTAACCACCACTCAACTGCATCGTTTGCAGTTGAATCATTCTTGCAACACACAAAACCAGTATTGAATCGTCCTGAGGTTTCATATGAGCTCATAAAACTTTCTGAGTTGTTGTGATCTGATAGAAATAGTGATGCAAGAGGCGCTTCATTAATAATCGGTTCTAGATCTGAGTAAAAGAACAAGTCAGAATCTAAATGAGCAAAATATCTTGTATCTTTGTATTTCTTCATTGCATAGTTTAGTATAAACGGTTTTAATGTCCAACAATATTCATGATGGTTTCTATTGTTTTTTGCTTCTAATAATTCGTTTTTTTCTAGGTCCCTTGCTAATAGTAATGTGATATTTTTTAAAGGCAGTTCTCCTAAAATATTGTATACGGCTGTATCAACGCATAATGCAAATAAGTGATAATTTTTACAATGCTCACAAAGTGAATCCTGCATTGCAAGGAATTTGTACAGATAGCTTGTAGAAACAACGGTTGTAAAATGGAATGTACGCATAAATATTCCCCCTCGGTTACCTACCTATTTTATATATATTACCGTTATCTTGAAAATGGCTTTCTACAAAATAGCCATTGAAATTTGGGAATGAATGTTCTATGAGTGAGATGGTTTCTTGTATTACTAAAGTGTAAGGTGTATGAATAGTTGGATTTAATTTTTGATTTCCTATCAATAAAGCAAAACTATCTTTGTTAATTAATCTCAAGCCGCAGAAATGATAACAAATGAGTTTACTATTATTTGCAAACACCTTATCTTTTTTGTTGGAGAAGCTGTATTTGCCCTCGTTCCATGGCGCAATATTAACCCCTGGTGTTGTAATTGATCTTACTCCATCAAATAAATGGGGCATGGAATCTAGATATTTTTGATCGCCAAATCGGCCGTCTTCCACGCTATCACTACACCATTCGATACATCTTTCAGACCACCATCTGAGTGCGCTCATGCTTGTATTGCAACGCTTGAACACAATAAGTCCCGAATTGTATTTTCCACATGTTCGCTCAACCATACTGTTTTTTTCTAGGAAATCATGTTCGGATAATAAGATAGAATAATCTTTTTGATGATCAAAAATCAGAGAGGGGTCATTAAAAAAGCAAATATCAGCATCTACATAAATAGCATTATGAACGAAGCTATATCTATTTAACACATATTCTAAAAAGAATGGCTTCAAAGTCCAGCAATACTCATTTAGCCTTCTACTATGCTTTGCAGCTGCAAGTCTTCCATCATTAAGTTCTTCTGGTCTTAGTAGGATTACATTATCTAGATGTAATCCATCACATACTTGATAGGCTTCATCATCAACACATAATATAAACAACTTGAAATTTCCATAGTTATACGCTAGAGAATGATAAAGAGTGATTCCTTGATATAATCGGTATTTACTTAAAATGATACAAAATCCATTTTGCATAAACTTTCACATCCCTTTCAACTGATATTTTTCGAAAATGCCATATACCATTCTATGGTTTTTTGAAGACCTTCTTCTATGGTGTACTGTGGCTTCCAACCAAGCACATCTTTAGCCTTTTTTGCTGACAAGTATTGATTTTTTATTTCGTGATTCCCTTGACTCAAAATAACAGGTTTTAAATCGCTTTCCATAAGTTCTAATATTTTATTCACTAAATCAAGAACTGTAAGTTTGACTTCATTACTAAAGTTAAAGGCTTCTCCGTATAGTTTTAGCTCATCCATCTTTTCAGAAAGAAGAATATAGCCTAGAGCCGCATCCTCTATATAAATATAATCTCTAATAAAGGTTCCATCGCTTCTGATGATAGGAGCTTCGTTATTTAAAATGCTTTTAATTGTTTGAGGAACAATACGATTAAAGTTTAGATCACCACCGCCAAACAAGTTACCACATCTGGTAATGCAAACGGGTAGATCATAAGTCTTATAATAGGTTTGAGCAATCAAATCGGCACAGCTTTTTGAAACGTCATATGGATGGCTACCTTGAAGCGGCATGGTTTCAATGTATGGTAGCACTTCTTGATCCCCATACGCCTTGTCGCTGGATGCAACGATGATGTTTTTTACTAGAGGGCTTCTTCTGCATGCTTCAAGGACATTATATGTGCCAACGATATTCGCATTAAAGGTTGAAATAGGGTTTCTGTTGCTAACACCAACAATGGCTTGTGCAGCAAGATGGAATACTGTATCGATTTCATATTCCCCAAGAGCTCTCTCTAATAGTGGCAAATGCTCTAGGGGCCCTGAAACAATATTGATTTTTAATTCCTTATGACCGTACATATTGGAATTTGGAACAAAGTCTCTGACGAGGCCTGTAACATTTGCGCCTAGTTCTATTAGCATTTTTGTTATATAGCTTCCTAGAAAGCCTGAACAACCTGTAACTAAAACGTTTTTCTTTGTCCAAAATTTATTATTCATTTAAATTCCTTCCTTTCATACTGCAGCTAAGCTGCATAAGTTAACTTGATAAGGCAATAGCCTTATCAAGCATTTACCAAACCTTCCATAATGCTTCATCTTTTTCCCATAACTTATTGACTTCTAAAATGTCTTTATAAGTATCCATGGCAGTCCAGAATCCATCATGACGATATACTGCCAGCTGCTTATTTTTTGCTAGGTTCATGAGGGGCTTTTTCTCTAAAATACACTGAGGACTATCACCTAAGTAATCAAATATTTCTTTGTTAAAGATAAAAAAGCCACCATTGATGATTTCATTGCTTTCTGGTTTTTCTATAAATTGAGTTGCAATATCATCTTCTATTGAAAGGACGCCATATTGATTGCTCTTTTTGATTCCAGTGACAGTGGCAATCTTTTGTTTGCTATGATGAAAATCAACAAGAGCTGAAAGATTGATATCAGCTAATCCATCGCCATAGGTGAGCATAAAACTTTCGTTTTCTAATAAAGGCTTTGCTTTAATAATCCGCCCTCCTGTCATAGTATCAATGCCTGTGTCTATCATCGTTATTTTCCAATTTTCGGATGATTCAAGTACTTCATAACTTCCATCTTCATGTAGTTTAATATTGTTGTTTTTCCATTTGTAATCCATAAAATACTCTTTGATTTTTTCTCCTTTGTAACCTAGAAGCAGTACAAAATCATTAAAGCCATAATGATGATAAATCTTCATAATATGCCATAAGATTGGTTTTCCTCCAACCGTGGCAAGGGGTTTGGGAATATCATCAGTTAGCTCTTTCATCCGGGACCCTTTTCCGCCACAAAGAATTACAACTTTCATAGTATCTCTCCTATCTCATATCAATTAAGTTCGCTTTCACTACATAATATGTACATGCTATTTTTGTGTTACAAAATTTTGAGGGAAAATAAAATACTAAGAAAGAGAATTGGCAGGTTATTGAAAAAAACAAAAAAAAGTAATTGACACCAGCAAAGCTTGCGGCAATGACCTTATAGCAATTGGAGCATAAAGGCTTATTGATATTTTGGAGGGCAAAGAGAACTTAAATAGTAAAGTAGAGATAAAACTAGAGTTAATGATTAGAGAATCAACATGGATAGAAGTGACATAGATGAAAATAAACTGGAAAGCCAAATACATTGGGGCTGGATGGGACAGATCTGTGCGGGTTCCTTTGGAACTGCACTTGAGATCGCATTTTTATTGGCAATGAATGAATATGGAAATAAAATAGAATCTTCACACATCGCAGAATATTGGATATCACTAATACCATTTATTTGACAGGAATAGCAGGATTGGATGCACAAAAAGGGTTAGATGAAAAATGGACAATAGGCTGTACAAAGTTTAATTTACAATAGACTTTGTACAGCAGTCAGATAGAAATAAGGTTGCTTTCTCAGTTCCTTCTAGGAGTTTTGTGATGATGTCTTCTTTTTTTCCATTTGCAAGTATTAAAGCAGTGCCGTATTCATTCACCTTTCTGGCGGCTTCAATCTTGGTGGATATTCCACCTACGCCAAAGGAATTAGCTTTTCCTATTGTAATGGTTTTCATAAGCTCATCAATATCAGTAACTTTTTCTAGAAGCACTACATGTTCATGCTCTTTAGGGTTTTTGTCATAAATACCGTCTATGTCACTTAATATTATAAGTAAATCAGAATTCCACAGGTTTGATGTGAGTGCTGCCAAAGAGTCATTGTCCCCAATTTTTATTTCTTCTACACATACAGTATCATTTTCATTTATTATTGGTATAACTCCCTCGTCAAGAAGGGTAAATAGCGTATTACGCATATTTAGCGTTCTTGTGGCGTCTGAAAAGTCTTCACGGGTCAAAAGTAGTTGTCCTATGTGAAGGCTATATTCTGCGAAACATCTTCTGTATGCATCCATAAGCTCCACTTGGCCTACAGCACATAGGGCTTGTTTATAATGGAGGTCTTCTTTTCTTGCGAGTTTGCCTATTGTAGCAGCTCCTGCGACTCTGGCTCCAGATGTTACTATAACTACCTGTTTACCTAAACTTATCAAGGTATATACCTGTTTGCAAATATGGGCAAGAATATTCTTATCAATTAGGCCGTCTTTATTTGAGAGCGTATTGCTCCCCACTTTTATAACAATTTTTTTGCTATTTTCTAAAAGTTTAGAAATCATTGTTTTTCTCCTACTCTCTTATTTGACCGCTTCCCATTATTACATATTTGCTTGTTACAAGTTCGTTTAAACCTATGGGACCCCTTGGATGGAGCTTTTGGGTGCTGATGCCCATTTCTGCACCGAAGCCGAACTGTTCACCATCTGTGAATCTGGTAGATGCATTCACATATACAGCAGCAGCATCAACTTTTCTTAAAAAAATTCTGGCATTATTCAGGTTTTCTGTTATGATTGCTTCAGAATGCTTGGTACCGTAACTGTGTATATGTGAGACAGCATCCTCCAGACTAGCCACTACCTTAACAGCAAGAATATAATCTAGGTATTCCTTCTCCCAATCATCTTCGCATGCTACAGAAGCTTCTATCACTTTCAATGTCTCTTCACAGCCTCTTATTACTACTCTGTTTTTTATCCTCTCGTTTAGTAAAGGAAGAAAGCGTTTTGCTATGTTTTCATGAACTAAAACAGTTTCACAGGCATTGCAAACCCCAGGTCTTTGTATCTTTGCATTTTCAATAATTTTTAAAGCATCTTCGAAGCTGGCATATTCGTCTACAAAGATATGACAGTTGCCTACACCGGTTTCTATGGTGGGTATGGTTGAGCTTTGCACTACAAATTGGATTAAATCTGCCCCTCCCCTTGGAATAACTAAGTCAATATAGTGGTTTAGGGTAAGCATTTCACTAACAATTTCACGGCTTGTATCGTCAATAAGCTCTACTGCACTTTCCGGTATAGGGCTGTTTTTTAAGCCGTCCTTTATTGCATGGACTAATGCTGCATTTGAGCGTATAGCTGATGAGCTTCCCCTTAGGAGGATACAGTTTCCACTTTTTAAGGCCAATGCGAAGGCATCAACGGTTACATTAGGGCGTGACTCATATATGATCGCTATTACGCCTATAGGCACTGTCATTTTTCCAATGGTCAGACCGTTTTCCAACGTCCAGGTATCTCTGCTGCTCCATACCGGATCTTTAAGACCAATGATTTTATTGATGCCATCAATCATAGAATCTATTCTTTCTTCATTTAGATAAAGTCTGTCTAAAAGACTGGTCTGGTTATTTTTTATCATATATTCGTCCATATCTTTTTTGTTTTCCGCCAGTATAAGTTTCTTATATTTATTTAAACTTGAAGCAACTTGCCTTAAAGCCTGATTTTTTTCTTTAGTCCCAACGGAGCCAAGAAAATAGGATGTATTCTTCAAGTTTATACATTTATCCATTAACTGTGTAATAATACCCACTCCTTTACTTTTTTCTTCCTGTCGGAAATTTAACGCAAGGGAAGTAACTACCTTGAATTGTCCCAGGCGCTTTCGCTTTTGCAATAGGCAGAACACTTTTTATAGGCTTCTACATTGCTAAAAGTAAAACATACCCCAGCATTATAGTCTTTTGCATACCCTAGATTCTCATTAAAATGAGAGTTTGTTTTATTAGTGCACACATGTTCTTTTTTTTCTCCCCAAAAATTCTGACCAACCGACTGTAACTCGCAATACTTACAATTTAACATTTTTATTACCTCCTATTATTTGTTTTAATATTATTAGTTGAGTTTTAACAAACTTATCAGTAATCGTCCCTCCCTTTTTTCTTGATAAAACAAAAACTCCCGTCCTCAAATGCAAAAAAGCATTATAAGGACGGGAGTAAAATCCCGTGGTACCACCTTTGTTTTACAATTAACTTACGTTAATTGACTCTTCAGGTCGAAGGCACAGCCTTGTAACCCTAGCCATATAACGGTGGCATCTATCATTAATAGATTTCCGACATTGTTTACTAAGATCACTCTTTTCAACTCAGCAGTTCAGGAGTGGGTATTATATACTGCCATAACGCCGATTCGCACCAAGTGTCGGCTCTCTGTAATTAAAGCAAAGTATTTTTTTCTCCGTCATAACTTTTAATTCTTATATTTAATTGGTTTGAAAGTGATTATATACCTAGTAATCGAAAAACACAAGTATAATTTTTTATTCTTTTTTTATAGAGGTCTTGAGTTCCTTAAATTGAATACATAAATGGGTCCCATAAAAAAGAGAAGAACACTTAGCACGATCATTAACATAGCCTTATCGCCTTTATATCTCTTATAGAAATTGTACAGGACAATAATGCTAAATGCGGCATATGCCAGGTTTAATATCAATTGTAGTAAATTTCCTAAAAATGGGATGACATTTAAGATATTTCCAGCTATGGTGACAGCAATAGGGGTTAATGGTAGAACTAATTCCAACATTGGTATTGTATAAGTGCCAAATTTGATTTCTTTAAGTATTTTACCTATGATGTAGAATTGAAGAATTGGGATAAAGGCAAACCATTCATTTCCGGTTCTTTCGTTTTTAGCTAAGCCATAAAGACCTAGAGCAAAAAGTACATATAAACCAATTACAATAATGAAAAGCAGTAAAGAAGTTAAACCACCTAAAACAAACAACATTCTTAGATTGTCCATGAACACCACCCTTTCCTTGAATATATTTTTAATAATATGTCATTAATAATATATTCAGGAGGTGCATGTATGATTACCTTCGAACTTTGTTATATATATTGCCAGCCTGTAATGCTTTTCCCCTTGCCTCATATAATTCGCTAACTGTAACCAACTGAAAGCCTCGCTCTTTAAGCTTAGGGACTATGTCTTTTACAGCCTCTGCTGTGGATGGATATATATCATGCATCAGGATGATGTCTCCATCCTTAACTTTATCTAGAACTATTTTAATTACTGCCTTTGGATTTTTGCTTTGCCAATCCCGGGTGTCCATAGACCATAATATTAAAGGCATATCCATATATTTCTTTACATCATCATTATATGAGCCATAAGTAGGCCTCATGGTCTTGGATGTGATCCCAATTGCAGCTTTTATAGCAGCTTGTGTTTTATTTATTTGATCCTTCATTTGAATAGGTGTAAGAATAGTAAGCTGCTTATGGTTATAGGTGTGGTTTCCTATCTCATTTCCTTCATTGATCATACGAATCAGTATTGCCTTGTTGGCTGATATACGGTTTCCAATGACGTAAAAGGTTGCTACAGCATCATTAGCTTTTAAGGTGTCTAGTATAGGTATTGTAGTTTTACTATTAGGCCCATCATCAAAGGTGAGAGCTACCATTGGTTTTTTTGGATCAACTTTTCTTCCAACGTCAAGCTGGTTTTCTGTAACGCCATTTTTCTTTGGTATTGAAGGGACAGGTTGTTTTAATAGTGCCTGAGTATTGAGAAATTCTTGTAGGTCGATATATGGAATTTCCATCAATGCTGTATCTGTTGCATCTGGAGATATTTGATAGCTTTGAAAGAAAAATATTATTTTATCTTTTTCTAAAATAAAGTTTTCAAAGTTTTCATCTCTAGGTGCAGTTCCTGCTATAAAGGAGTCAAAAACTGCGTGATTTGAGTAAAGTGTATTTGATTCAAAGCTTTTAACTGCTAATTGGGATATCATTTTTAAATAATCCCCATTCATAAAATCTTTTAATTTAACTTGTGCTTGGGTTTCCAAATCATATACTAATGTAAAAGTACCATTCTCAGTATGTGTTGAAAAAGGCATGTTAATAAAAGTATTAAACTTAATGCTTAGTATTTTATCATTCAAAAGCAATGTTTCATTATCAATGTTTAACTCAGCTTTGATGCTATTATTAGGTGTTTTGTAATTTACAACCTGATTTTTGAATTCAAGTATTTTTTTGTCAATAAAGGTTTTTGTGGTTGCATCAATCTTTTCTTTTCCCAAGATAGGATAATGTACACCAATAACTGAATTGTCACCATATTCGATAATAGATTCTACAGTTCCAACTTCTTTATTTTTGGTGTTGAACTTCTCTAGGTAACTGTAGTTAGGGTTGCCTCTGCTATCAGGTATGTGTGGCGGTTTTTCATATTCACTGGCATTTGCTGTAGTCAGAATCAATAAAGCTATAATTAAAGTAAATGTAAGCCTTTTCACTATTAACAAAGCACCTCACTATAGATATATCCGTAATTTTATTATAGTCCTGCAAAATTTTATGTGCAATACATAGCGCTTCATGACTTGTTATATCATACATATTCTACTATGATATAATATGGTAACTATGTCTAAAATATTGTACAATTTAAGAGAAAAAATCCTTTAAGGGGGTAATAAACATGGCTTTAACATTAAAAAGATTAGAAGATTATACTTTAGAAGACTTTGCGTTGTTGGCTAAATGGAATAACGATAGGGAAATCATGTATTTCAATACGGTAAATAGAGAGGAAAAGGGGTTAGAGGATATAAGCGCAGAAACCCTAATGGAAGGAGCTTTGAAAAACAAGCGTAAGTATATTTACTTTGTTATGAAAGACTTGGAACCTATAGGAGAAGTAAGCATTATAGATCACTTTGAATATTTGGAGTCCAAAGATGAAAAAGTTGCATGGATAAGTATTCTCATAGGAGAAAAGAAGTATTGGGGCCAAGGCTTCGGGAAGGAAACAATGGAATTATTGGAAGATCAATGTAGAGAAATGGGCTATGAAAAAATAGAGCTAGGGGTTTTTAGGTTCAATGAAAGAGCGCGTAAAATGTATAAGAAGCTTGGTTATGAAGAATTCAAAGTAATTTCAAATCTTACCTACTATGATGGAAAATGGCATGATGATATAAGAATGATTAAGACTATATAGAAAAGTTGCTTCTTTATTTTGCCATTCCAAAGATCGCACCAGATACAAATGGAATAAGCCAGATCAGCCATACTATAATACTGAACTTATGAAAATTTAATTTTGTTTTTTCATTATTTTTATTTATTACAAAAGTTGCCCAGATTGCATGAAATAACATTAGTATGATTGCCAATAGGCCAGTTATCCCATGAAAATTAACCTTAAAACCACCTTGTGCTATTTGACTCATGATGGTTGTGCCAGCTGTATCAAAGACAAGACCTATCCAGAAAACATAAACATGCCATTTTTTTAAGGTGGATTGAAACTTTTCCCCCCATACACCTATGGAATAGAATGTTAGGGCTAATAACATAAAGATTACTGCGTATAAAACCACAATGATTCCTCCCATGTTTATTTAAAAATATTTACACATAAACTATTGCCAACAAAGATGGTATTATAATGAGCATAGCTCATCGTAATATCATCTTTATATATTGTCAATCTATGTCGCAAAAAAGATACAATAAAATTGCAGAATACAAGAACTAACTTTCTAGCATAATATGGTATAATAAGTTATAAATTTAAAAAATAGGCGGCTGAAAGAAAAAATTCTTGAAGATGCCATAATTAAAAAAGGAGAGATGTTTTATGTTTAAAATATATAATGTAGAGATTGTAACAATCAGGAGGGTGGTTTTAAACTAGCATTAATCTGCCCTCCCATATGCCAGTATTAAAATTTGGGAGGAAAAAAGTGAATAAAATTGATTTGGTTGATTTAGGTATTTCGGATAGATATATTCAAGAGGCTTCTTTATATGGAGATAATCTATATATGGCAAGAGTCTCAGTTCAGCATAAAGATATGTATAAGATTATAACAGAAAGTGGAGAAATAAAAGCGGAGGTCTCCGGGAAATTAAGCCACGGAGCCACCACTTCTGCAGATTATCCTGCTGTAGGAGACTGGGTATTGGTAGACCGGATAGAAGACAAATCAGGTAACGCTATTATACACCATGTTTTATCACGAAAAAGTTGCTTTGAACGTAAGGCTCCAGGCAGCAAATATGAGACACAGATCATTGCTACAAACATAGATACTGTGTTTATCTGTATGTCTCTTAATAATGACTACAACCTTCGCCGTCTGGAAAGATATATTTCTATTGCTTGGGACAGCATGGCAATGCCAGTAGTTTTGCTTACAAAATCTGATTTGTGCCATGATATAAGCGACAAGCGTTTAGAACTCGAAACGATTGCTCTAGGCGCAGATGTCATAGTAACATCAAGCCTTGATGGTGATGGATATAGGGATGTGCTTAAATATTTAGAAAAAGGTAAGACTGTAGCATTTATTGGGTCTTCGGGAGTTGGTAAATCTACACTTATAAATAAGCTAATGGGTGAGGAAGTTCTTGTCACAAGTGAAATAAGGGATGATGATAAAGGAAGACATACAACCACCCACAGAGAATTGTTTGTTTTGCCTAATGGTGGAGTAGTAATTGATACACCAGGAATGAGAGAAATCCAGATAGCGGGTGCCGATTTATCAAAGGCATTTGCTGATATTGAAGAATTAGCACAAAACTGCTTCTTTGGAAATTGCAAGCATAAGTCTGAACCCAAATGTGCTATAAAGAAAGCAGTTGAGGAAGGAATACTTTCACAAGACCGCCTAACAAGCTATGAGAAGCTTCAGAAGGAAATGCATTTTGAAGAATTGAAAGCCACAATGGGTGTAGCGCGAGCAGGAAAGCAAAGAATGATCGAAATAGTTGGCTCTTTAGGAGCTGCAAAGAAGATTCAGCAGACAAATAGGAAAAATAAAGGGAATAAATAGATGAATTATATTGTATAGCGAGTAAACTTGCTATACAATTTTTTATGTAAAGCTCTTAAATATGAGGAAGTTAATATTAGTACTAATTCAACTTGTTGTAATGGAAAATGGTATGATGATATAGGAATGCAAAAGAGCATACAGAAGCTTTATTAGAATAGCACATAAACTTCTCAATAAGGAATTGTGCGTTGGGAGATAATTATATGGATAAAACGATTATAGGCAAACAAAAACATATTGCTCTTATTGCCCATGACAATAGGAAGAAGGAGCTTGTAGGTTGGGTAAAAGAAAAGCAGCATATATTAAGTAAACATATGTTGTGTGGAACTGGTACTACGGCAAAGTTAATAGCAGAAGAGACAGGCCTGTCTGTAAAAGGCTTTAACAGTGGCCCAATGGGAGGAGATCAGCAAATAGGTGCTAGCATAGTAGATGGAAAAGTTGATTTTATGATATTTTTTTGGGACCCACTTGATTCCCAGCCCCATGATCCTGATGTTAAGGCTTTGCTGAGGATAGCAGTAGTGTATGATATTCCTATAGCTATGAATCAGGCTACAGCAGACTTTCTCATGGATTCTGAAAAAATGGATGAGGAGTATGAAAGAAATATAATTAGCTATTATAATGATATTAGAAAGGGAAGCTATTAGGTTAAAAAGATTAAATTACATAATAATTGGAGGAGTAGATATGAACAAGGAACTAGAATTTGCGAAGGAGCTTATAGACTTTATTTATGAAAGCCCTACTGCATTTCATGCTGTAGAAACTACCAAAAAGATATTAGACAAAAGTGGTTACAACGAATTAAAAGAAGAAGAAAAATGGCAACTTAAAACAGGTGGAAAACATTATGTGATAAAGAACAATTCAGCAATCGTAGCTTTTGAAATAGGGAAAGACAAAATTGAAGAAGAAGGTTTTAAAATAATCGGTGCCCATACAGACTCACCTTCTTTCAGAATAAAGCCTGCAGCTGAAATAACATCAGAAGATCACTATGTAAAGCTGAATACAGAGACTTATGGAGGGCCAATACTTAATACGTGGTTAGATAGACCCCTTTCAGTGGCTGGAAGAGTAGCTATAAAGTCAGATGATGTTTTTAAGCCTATAGCTAAGCTTGTGGATTTCAAGAAACCCATTTTGATAATACCTAATCTTGCCATACATATGAACAGAAACATTAACACAGGTGTAGAGTTGAATAAGCAAAAGGATATGCTGCCATTACTATCCCTTATCAATGAAAATTTAGAAAAAGGCAACTACTTATTAAATGCAATTGCGAAAGATTTAGAGGTAGAACCTTTAGACATCATTGACTTTGATTTATTCCTATATGAATATGAAAAAGGAAGTATTATTGGATTAAATGATGAATTTATATCTTCATCAAGGCTTGATGATCTTGCTATGGTTCATGGAGGACTGAATGCTTTAGTTCATTCAAAAGCATCTCAAAGTACAAAGGTTTTAGTTTGCTATGATAATGAAGAGGTAGGAAGTACAACAAAGCAAGGAGCAGACTCCAATCTTCTTTCCAATATATTAGAGCGAATCGTATTAAATATGGGTGGAGACAGAGAAGACTTTTTCAGAGCTCTCTCTAGGTCCTTTATGATATCAGGAGACTTAGCCCATGCAGTTCACCCAAATGCAGGAGAAAAGCATGATCCACAAAACAGACCACTTATCAATAAAGGGCCTGCAATTAAGATAAGTGCAAATATGAGCTATACCAGTGATAGTGATTCATCCTCTGTATATGCCCAGCTTTGTGAAAAAGCAGGGATACCAGTGCAATGGTTTGTTAACCGTTCTGATGAAAGAGGAGGGAGCACCATAGGTCCTATCTCTTCCTCTCATTTACATATCAGAAGTGTTGATATAGGCACACCGATACTTGCGATGCACTCTGTAAGAGAATTAGGTGGAGTCCTTGATCACACCTATGTAACACGAAGTTTTAAAGAATTCTATAAATAGTACAACAAACCCCCTGAGTTTCTATTCAGGGGGTTTGCTATATATTAGACATATAAATCCATAAAAATAGCTCAAAACTAGTATTTTCCTATATTGGATATCAATATAATCAGGGGAAAAATATATTATAAAAAACAACAAAAGGGTATTTACATATGAATAATAAGGTGGTAATATTTAATTAAACAGTGTTTAATTAAATAACAGTGTTTATATTATATTGAGGAGATGCAAACTTATGCCAGAAATATCAAAGAAGGTAGCAGTAATTTATAAATCCAATTACGGGACTACAAAGCGATATGCAGAGTGGATAGCGGAAGAGGTAAATGGAGATTTGTTTGAGAGAGCAGCAGTAAAGATCAGTGATCTAGCAAATTATGATGTCATAATATATGGAGGCTCCCTGCATGCAGTAGGCATAAAAGGAGTAAAGCTGATCACCGATAATTTTAATAATTTGCAGGACAAAAAAGTAATTGTTTATGGAGTTGGAGCCTCTCCAGCTAGAGAAGAAGCCTTCAGAGCTGTGTTTGATAAAAATTTTGTTGACGACATAAAAGAAAAGGTTAACTTTTTTATGTTAAGAGGCGCTTTTGATTACAGCAAGCTATCTGTTGGAGATAAGGTTTTGATGAATATGCTAAAGTACCAATTAGAAAAGAAAAAACCAGAGGAGCTAGATGAGGATATGAAAGGACTATTGGCATGCTATAATGAGCCGGCTGACTGGACAGATAAAGCTGCAATTGCTCCAATCATAGATTGTATATACGCATAGAAACTAGGAGGAAAAATGGGAATTACAGAGAGAAGAGAAGCAGAAAAAGAAGTCGTAAGAAATAAAATACTTGATGCTGCAGGTAAAATATTAGCTCGTGACGGGTACGAAAGCCTATCTATAAGAAAGATCGCAAATGAAATAGAGTATTCGCCAGGCATCATATATCATTATTTTAAGGATAAGGCAGAAATAGTTGCAATGGTTGTGGAAGTGGGCTACGGAAAAATATTAAAAAAACAGGGAGAAATCCCTGTAGACTTGGAAAATCCTCATAAGTCCATAGAAAATAGCATGAGGGGATATATACAGTTAATGATGGAAGCGCCAGTTCAATTTAAAGCTGTGCTGCTTAATGATACAGTTGGTATAGCCCATAAGGTAAATATGCTAGATGAAGGTATTTCCAAAGAAAGAAAAAGTATTCAGGCATTGTGTAGAATAGTGGCATTGGGGATGGAAAAGGGAAAGCTTCGAGAGATGGATGTAGAGCTTACCGCACAGATAATATGGACGTCAACCCATGGGCTACTTTCAAGATTGATATTAGAAAAGAATATTCCGGAGCTGCAAAAGGAGAGACTGATAGATCATCATTTTAAAATTTTACTGAATGGGTTATTAAAATAAAAAGTAAGGAAGTGTATTACAATTAAACTGTTTTTAAAAATCGTATTAGGAATATTCATCACTGTCATCCTTGTTGCAGGAGGAGGGATGTTCTATATTACCCGAGGGCTTGAATCAGGAAGTAAACTAGGGATTAATGAATTAAATATATCCACACTAAAAGACGGATTATACAATGGAAAATACAAAGCTGGAAGATGGACAAATGAAGTCAATGTAACAATTGAAAATCATAAAATAACAAAAATTGGATTAGTTAAGGATGTTATGATTCCCCTGTCAGATTTAAGGGATAAAGTTTTTAACGAGGTAGTTGAAGATCAGAGCCTAATAAGCATAGACGCTATTTCAGGTGCAACTGTCACATCTAAGGCTTATTTAAAGTCAATCGAAAACGCATTAAAGGAGTAAAAGAGTATGAAAACATTAATAATTTACGCTACTAAATACGGTTGTACAGAAAAATGTGCATCAGCATTATCTAAGAAACTAATGGGCAAAGTTGAACTATGTAATCTTAAAACAGGAAACATTCCAAACCTTTCTGAGTACGATAAAGTAATAATTGGAGGGTCAATCTATATAGGCAACATTCAAAAGGAAGTAAGGGCGTTTTGCTCAACAAATTTAAATGTACTAAAAGATAAAAAGATCGGTCTCTTCATTTGTGCCATGCAAAAGGATGATGCAATAGAAACAGAAATAAATACGGCATTTCCCCAGGAGCTATTGGATAGAGCTATTGCAAGAGAATATTTTGGAGGAGAATTTATATTTAAGAATATGAACTTCCTTGACCGTATGATAGTGAAAAAGGTATCAAAAATAGATAAGGATACTTCAAATATTATTGAAGTCAATATAGATAGGTTATCCCAATTAATGAATAACGCTTAATTATATAAGAAAGTAAAAACAACCACTAAGGGTAGGTAGAAGCATTGGATATAAATCTAATGCTTTTTTGATTATATTTTTATAATGATGAGACATTTATAGAAGGAAAAAAATTGTTTTAATAGAATTATGTATTTTATGAATAGGATTTTATATGAATGATATTAGAGGTCAGTAAAATATATATATGGAGGAAGGAGTTAAAATGAGAAATATCCCTCAAAGAATTCATTTAGCCAATCTGCCTACAAAAATTGAGAAGTTAGAAAAATTGACAAAAGAACTTGGAGGTCCGAACATATACGTAAAGCGTGATGATCAGACTGGTAGCGAGATGTCAGGAAACAAAATAAGAAAGCTAGAATTTGCAATCAAAGAAGCATTAGACCAAAACTGTGATTATTTGATTACCTGTGGAGGAACACAGTCAAATCATGCGAGAGCAACTGCGGCTGCTGCAGCAAAGCTAGGTTTAGGCGCTTATTTAATTCTCAGAGGCAGTGGAGATGAGCCCTTGGATGGAAACTCTTTTTTGAATAAACTGTTAGGCGCTGACGTTGAATTTATATCAGCTGATGATTATAGCAACAATAGAGCAGCAATCATGGAAAGCGTAAAAAAAGAGTTGGAGAAAAAGGGTCATAAAGCTTATATCATTCCAGAAGGAGCATCTAACGGAATAGGCACATTTGGATATTTCAATGCAATGGAAGAGATACTTGCTCAAGAAAAAGACATGGGTGTTCATTTTGATACTATCGTACTGGCAGTAGGCTCTGGAGGAACATATGGCGGAACTTTTTTAGCAAATAAAATCATGGAAAATGATGCTGTTGTATATGGGATTAATGTGGGTGCAAACGCTGAATACTTTCAGGATAGAATTATAGAAATACTAAAAGAGAGCAATAGCTATCTACAATCTGATTGCTGCGTCTTAAAGGATGAGATAAGAATAATTGATGGATATGTCGGAAGAGGATATGCTTTAAGCCGCCAGGAAGAATTAGATTTCATATATAAGCTTGCAAAACTAGAAGGCCTCATACTTGATCCAGTATATACTGGGAAAGCAATGTATGGACTTGTAAAAGAAATACAAAAGGGAAGTTTTAAAGACTCTAAAAACATTCTATTCATACATACTGGCGGATTGTTTGGGTTGTTCCCTCAAAAAGATTTATTTTTCATTGATGAGGATAAATAATAATAGACAAAATTAAGGAGGACGAAAATCATGAATATAGGATTAAATAGCATCAAAATAGATAAAGCGGATGCGCTTATCATTCCAGTTTTTGAAGATAGGAAAGAAGAAATGATAGAAATTCTATCAGAGCTATTCAAACATGCAAAAGATAAAGAAAAGTTCAGTGGCAAGAGTGGGGAAGTATTTACATCCATAAAAGTTGAAGAAACAAAGACGCAAGATATCATATTTATGGGTCTTGGCAAAGAAAAAGAACTAACTGGTGAGAAAGTAAGACTTTCAATTGCAAAGGCTTTGAGAAAAGCTAGAGAGCTTAAGTCAGAATTGATATATGTTCAATATATAAATACTACAAAATTAGAACTTAATATTATCGTGAACTCCATGGCGGAAGGGCTATACTTTGGAGATTATAAATTTGATAAATATAAAACAGATAGAAAAGAGCAGCCTTCTTTAGATATTTCCATAGATGGGATAGACAATGCAAACTTAGATGAAGCGGAAGTTTGCCTATCTGAAAGTAAAGTTCTAGCAGAAGCTACTTTGTTTGCTAGAGATTTAGTAAATGAGCCAGCCAATGTGATGTATCCAGAGTCCCTTGCCAAAAAAGCAAAAGAAAGTGGAGAAAAATATGGTTTTGAAGTAGAAATTCATGATGAAAAGCAGATTGAAGAATTAGGAATGAAGGCATTTCTTGCAGTTGGCAGGGCTTCAGATAATCCTCCAAGACTTATTGTTATGAGATATTTAGGAGATACGGATCATAGTAAAGATATATTAGGTTTTGTAGGCAAAGGCTTAATGTATGATTCAGGAGGTTATTCCTTAAAGCCAACGGATAGCATGGTGGATATGAAATCAGATATGGCAGGAGCGGCAGCGGTATTAGGAGCTATCAGTGCCATTGCAGCCCAAGGGTTAAAAGTAAATGTAGTTGCAGTCGTTGCAGCTTGTGAAAATCTAATTTCTGGTGGAGCATACAAGCCTGGAGATATAATAAGCTCCATGGGTGGAAAGAACATAGAGGTATTAAACACGGATGCAGAAGGAAGACTTACTCTTGCTGATGCAGTTTACTATATCATAGCAAAAGAAAAGGTTTCAAAAGTTGTAGATTTGGCAACTTTGACAGGAGCTGTTTTAGTAGCCCTTGGAACCACTACAACAGGTGTTGTAACAAACAATGAGGAATTTTATAAAGAACTTCAAAAAGCTGCAAATCATGCAGAAGAAAAGATGTGGCTTCTTCCATCCTTTGATGAATATAAAGAAATGTTGAAATCAGATATAGCAGACTTAAAGAATTCAACTGGTAGAAATGCGGGCACCATATGTGCAGGATTGTTTATTGGAGAATTTGCGAAAGATACGCCTTGGATACATCTTGATATTGCAGGAACATCATGGATGGATACTGAAAAAGGATACCTACGTAAGGGTGGTACAGGAGTAGGTGTTAGAACACTATACTATTTAGCAAAGGAAAAGGATTAAATGGAATTACAAGAAATACTTTATAAAAGGCAAAGCATTAGACATTACAAAGAAGCGGATGTACCAGAAGAAGACATAGCAAAAATCGTAAAATCTGCTGGCACTGCGCCATCAGGAAAGAATGTTCAAAATTGGCACTTTGTTGCTATAAAAAACAAAGCACTCATGAACAAGATAGGCGAGACCATGGTAGCTAAGAATGAAGAGATTTCCTTGGAGATAGATAAAAGAGATTTGGAAAAAGGTGCTAAGTTTCGTAAGTTTGTAAAGAATTTTACACTGTTTTTCTTAAAGGCACCCGTTCTTGTGGTTGTCTACACCACAACTTACTATCCTTCTGGTTATCCAGAATTGACTTTTATAGATGCGCCAAAGGAAGTAATCGACGAAATCGTACTTCGCCGCAATCCTGGCATGCAAAATTTAGGTGCTGCCATTGAAAACTTTACCTTGTCTGCTATCGATTTAGGTTATGGTACTTGTTGGTTAACCAGTGCCAATTATGCTGCTGCTGAAATAGAGCAGCTTTTGAAAGATGAGATTGGCTTTGAAAAGGAAGGATACTTTATAGGGGCTATGCTGGCGCTGGGAGTACCAGAAGATAATCCAAAGAGTCCCAAGAAGAAAGAACTGAAAGATATTTATACCTTTGTGGAATAATCACACATTTCCAATGGCGGAGTGTAATTTTAATTAGTATAAGATAGCCTGATATCCTAGAAATTTAGGAGGTCAGGCTATTTTTTATGCACTACAAAAAAATCTTCCTTAGCGTAAATTCTTAAAAAGAATATTAAAAAATTAACATGTATGGTATAATATGGACAAGTTTATCGTGGCATTAGACAATTATTATATAGGATAGGTAGGGATTAGTAATGGGTATGGCTATACAGATAGATAAGGGAGCATCTGAAGAGTTATTGCTGAGCTTTGATTATAATACGGAGTATATAAGCAAAGTGAGGACTATAAAAAAACAGAAAATGGAATCCGCAAAAAAGATGCGGGGTTATACCTAATAATAAAGAGGCCATAGATCAAATTATTGAGATGTTTGAAGCAACGGACATTGTTGATCATTCTGGTTTAGTTATTGTCAATAAATCTAGTGATAAATCTGAAAAATTGTGGGAAAAAGACATCATAAAAAGCTTAAGTGACAGGTTGAAACTTAAAGGTTATAGCAATAAAACAAAAAAAGCATATATAGGTCATATTAGGAGATTTATCGATTTCTATGAAGAAAGTCCATTAAATTTTGATAAAAATGATATTGATAGATATTTATTATATTTACTTGAGAATCAGGAGCATTCTCATTCATATGTTAATCAGGCTATAAGTGCAATTAAGTTCTTCTACATTGATGTCCATAAGAGACAGGATATAATTATTGATATTCCAAGACCTCAAAAGGAGAATAAACTACCTGAAGTCCTAAGCCAAATGGAGGTTGTACGAATAATGAATGCGGTTGATAATATTAAGCATAGGGCAATTCTATTATTAATATATTCAGCTGGACTTAGGGTAGGAGAGGTAGTTAGATTAAAAGTTAATGATATTGACAGCGATAGAATGTTAATACATATAATCCAAGGAAAAGGAAGGAAAGATAGGTATTCCTTGCTTTCCAAAGTAGCCTTAGAAGAGCTAAGAACATATGTGAGAAAATATAAACCTGATAATTGGCTATTTTCCGGTGCAGAAGAAGATAGATTTTTGACAGAAAGATCAGTTCAAAAGGTCTTTGAAAATGCTAGAATTAAAGCGGGAGTGAAGAAAAAGGCAACAGTACATACTTTAAGACATTCATTTGCAACTCATTTACTCGAAGGAGGTGTAGATTTAAGATATATACAGGAATTATTAGGACATCAAAGCTCAAAAACAACAGAGATATATACCCATGTGACAGAAAAGAGCATAAAAAATATAGAAAGTCCTTTAGATAGGATTATGGGAAAGCTATAAAGTGACAAGACATAATCTATAAATTATATTCGCGAAACACTTCGAAAATACCGATACAATTAGAGGTATTCACGAAGTGAGGTATCATGAATGCAATAGATATACGGAATTTTATATAAACACCTCATAAATCGGATTTTTTGAAAGGCAGATGAAAATTTAATGATAGAACATTTTGCAATACCAGCAGTTAGTGTAATTTTAAGAAAACACGTAAATAATAAGGAATTTATTTTAATACAAGAGAGACAAAAATCAGATGGTGGAAAAGAAAATGGAATGTTAGAAATACCTGGTGGTAAAATTCGAGAATATGAAAATATATTTAGTGCATTACGTCGTGAAGTAAAAGAAGAAACTGGGATGGATGTAACAATTATACAAGGCGAAGATGAGGTTATCGAAACAATTGTAAATGGAAATAAAACAATTAGTTTTACACCGTTTTGTACTACTCAAAACCTATCAGGTGCTTATTCTCTTATAGTAAATATATTTATATGTGAAGCCAAGGGAGATTTATTAGTTGAAACAAATGAAACTCAAAATTTAAGATGGGTAAATATTGAAGAATTAAAAAATATGGTAAAGAATAATGCAGACCAATTTTTCCTTATGGATATTACTGCACTGAAAAAATATTTTAGCATATACACAAATTCTAGTTTATAGAATTGAATAAAATACGTAAATTTCAAGCATTTAGTTGTGTCACATTCTTATTTAGTACGTAATAAATCTAAAGATACCTGAAGTAGGTTTTGCTCAAAGTCTAGTACCCAAACTCCGTATAACAACACCTTGCCGGTTCCGCTAACGCTACACCCAAATGCCCCAGCTAACCGAGTCAGAGTTTAAGAAAACAACATAAGAGCTATGTAAGCTTTCCTAAACTCCTGTAACGCTGGGGCACTTCAGCAAGCCAGACGTTAGCAGAAAGTCGTGGGAGCCGAATGCAAGATTTTAGTGTTTTTTGAGAATGATGCGGTGTGATTGTGAAATATGGAATTACAATATTTATGTAAATGGAGGTGTTGTTTTATGGGTGAGTTATCTTTCTTGGTTAACATTGGTAGTACAGTTGAACAGCAATTGAATGATGTTGGAATAGAAACGGTTAATCAATTAATTGAGATAGGAAGTAAGAATGCCTGGTTAAGAATAAGGGGAGTTGACCAATCTGCCTGTATTAATAGGTTGTATGCTTTAGAAGGTGCAATACAAGGAATTCGATGGCATAATCTTTCAGATGAAGTAAAACGTCATTTAAAAGAGTTTTATAGTACTTTTGAATAATTCAAATATTAAACCACCCGCTATGCGGGTGAGAATTGAAAAAGGGGAACCGTTACGTAATGTTTGAAAAAACATGTATTATCATCAATTCTCAATTTGTCAACATGGACTATAAATATTGCGATGATAATATAAATATGTAGATAAAAATTCAGACTTATGCAGACTAAAATGTTGGTTTTGGTAAACTGCCCTTATAGGGCGTAATATCAAACCACCCTTTGAAAGGGTGGTACTGATTGAATGATTGGGAGGAATTTGAATGTTTGAATCAAGATGTGGCGTATGCTGTAATGATTGTGAACGTAAAGAACAAGTGAATTGCAATGGGTGTATTAATATGTTAACTCCTTTTTGGGGAGGAAACTGTGGTGTGAAAACTTGTTGTGAAGATAAAGGACATAATCATTGCGGAGAATGTAGCATATTTCCGTGTGATATGTTAAGTAATATGGGTGTTGATCAAGGTTATGATCCATTACCTAAAATTGAGCAATGTAAAAGATGGAGACATGAAAGTTTATGATTTTATGCTGAATGTGTTTATATTCTAATTTCCAATAAATTCTTGATGGGAAGTATCTTAAGGTGCTAATTTGAAGTACAGTGCGAAGACCTTCTGCTAACAATGAATTCCAGCCATTCGGAATGCTAACATAAGAGCTATGTAAGCATTCCGAACGGCTGGAATTCGAGACGTTAGTGCGCCAAGCAAAGCTTGGCATATTCTTGTAAGGTGAAAGTCCTTATTGGGCAAGGTCTAGCCAACCACC
>MCHG01000147.1_pt1 | contig 35158 bp, 39 predicted proteins | sample 787351 | NCBI WGS metagenome assembly MCHG01 (sample SAMN05430296, study PRJNA330682) | permafrost metagenome | biome: Cold desert; feature: permafrost; material: soil; isolation source: enrichment culture inoculated with soil incubated with H2/CO2 at 20 degrees... ... | reverse complement strand
TGCTCAACCCACGCTGCGAGGCGTAACTAACCCAAGGACTCTGGTCGCCGCTGGATGAAAACTCAGAGGCACGTCACCCTGGCCCATATCCTGATCGCCGTGCCGCAGTTCGTCAGCCTGATCGGCATCCCGTTTGCGCTGAAGAACGTCGAGCTGGCCAAGCTGTCGCTGGCGCCGGTGGGGCGGACGATCCGGGACAGGCGCTAGGTCAGAAGCCGGTGAATACGCGGTCCAACGCGCGGCGAATGGCGTCCTCATGGGCTTGCAGACTGGCTACGGGCGATTTGAGCCGATGAACCGAAATATTCGCGAGCTCGCTGACGACGAGGACCACCGTTTGCCCCGCAACCTCAAGTTCGAACGAGAAGGCACCGAGACGTTCGGTGGTCTCGCCACGGTGCAGGGGCGCAATAACGACCGTGTCGATCTGGCTCAGGTAGTGCGACTGCAAGACCGCGATAAACGGCGTTCGGCCCTGGGAGGCAGCGCTAGGGTTAGCGAAGACGTCGAACTGGCGGATCACCAAGTGCGGAATTCTTCGCCGAAGCAGCCGTCGCGGGCGATACGATCATTATAGGCCCGGATGGCTTCGGCATTGTCGTCGGCCCAGCGTTTCGCCCGGGCTTCGGCCCCGGCAGGGTCGATCTTTTGCAAGTGCAGGCGCAGGGCGCGCTCATCCATGCCGGTGATGGACACGCCGAGCTGTCGCGCCTGTTCGATCAACTCGGGATCGACGCCGATATTCAGTTCGACCTTGCCCATCCGCGGAGCCTACCTTGAAAAGGCAGGCTCCGCCAGATTGGGTCAATCTCAGCCCGGCGAGATCATCTTCTCGGGGCGGACGGCTTCGTCGAACTCGGCGTCGGTCAGGTAGCCGCCGCCGACGGTTTCCTGACGCAGGGTGGTGCCGTTCTTGTGGGCGGTCTTGGCGATCTTGGCGCAGGTGTCGTAGCCGAGGCGGCCGTTCAGGGCCGTGACCAGCATCAGCGAGTTGTTGAGGCCGCGCGCGATGTTGTCTTCGCGGGCTTCGATGCCGACGACGCAGTTGTCGGTGAAGCTGATGGCCGCGTCGGCGACCAGACGGACCGACTGCAGGAAGTTGTAGGCCATGACCGGGTTGTAGACGTTCAACTCGAAGTGGCCTTGCGAGCCGGCGAACGACAGGGCGGCGTTGTTGCCGAACACCTGGGCGCAGACCTGGGTCAGGGCTTCGCACTGGGTCGGGTTGACCTTGCCCGGCATGATCGAGGAGCCGGGCTCGTTTTCCGGCAGGGCCAGTTCGCCCAGACCCGAACGCGGGCCGGAGCCGAGGAAGCGGATGTCGTTGGCGATCTTGAACAGCGAGGCGGCGACCGTGTTGATCGCGCCGTGGCTGAAGACCATGGCGTCGTGGGCGGCCAGGGCCTCGAACTTGTTCGGGGCGGTGGTGAAGGGCAGGCCGGTGATGGCGGCGATGTTCTCTGCGACCTTCTCGGCAAAGCCGACCGGGGCGTTCAGGCCGGTGCCGACGGCGGTGCCGCCCTGGGCCAGTTCCATCAGCTTGGGCAGGGTCTGCTCAATGCGCTCGATACCGTTGGCGACCTGTTGCGCATAGCCGCCGAACTCCTGACCGAGGGTCAGGGGCGTGGCGTCCTGGGTGTGGGTGCGGCCGATCTTGATGATGTGGGCCCAGGCCTTGGACTTGGCGTCCAGGGCGGCGTGCAGGTGCTTCAACGCGGGCAACAGGTCGTTGACCACCTGCTCGGCGCAGGCGACGTGCATGGCCGTCGGATAGGTGTCGTTCGACGACTGGCTCATGTTGACGTGGTCGTTGGGGTGGACCGGCTTCTTGGAGCCCATCTCGCCGCCCAGCATCTCGATGGCGCGGTTCGAGATCACTTCGTTGGCGTTCATGTTCGACTGGGTGCCCGAACCCGTCTGCCAGACGACCAGCGGGAAGTGGTCGTTCAGCTTGCCTTCGATCACTTCATTGGCGGCGGCGATGATGGCCTCGGCCAGCTTGGCGTCCAGCTTGCCCAGGTCGCGGTTGGTCTCGGCGGCGGCGCGCTTGACGATGCCCAGGGCGCGGACGACGGGCAGGGGCATCTTTTCCCACCCGATCTTGAAGTTGCCGAGCGAGCGCTGGGCTTGCGCGCCCCAGTAGCGGTCCGAGGCGACCTCGATGGGGCCGAAGGTGTCGGTTTCTGTGCGGAAGCTGGTCATCGCAGGCTCGTTCTCAGACGTGGCGGGAAGATGCCGGGCGGTGTAGCACGCAGACACGGCGGGGCAAGGCGGCCCGACCATTGGCTATAAGAACGAGGCGCGCGTGGAAGGCTGGATCGGCACAGGCAAGGTGCGCGGACGCGAAGTCGGCGACGTGGTCGAGATCACCATCGACGGCCTGACCACCCAGGCCAAATACTACAAGCCGCTGGCCTATGAGTTCTTCCGCAAGGAATGGGCGTCGCGCCCGTCCTGGGGCGACTACGTCGTCGAGATCCGCATGGAACACGTCGGCGACGCGCCGTGGATGGACCTCGATAACCTGGCCAAGGCCCTGCTGGACGCCATCAAGGGCTATCTGTTCCACGACGACAGCCAGGTCGCGCGCCTGCTGGTCGAGCGAAACGAGGGCGAGCGCGAGCGGATCACGATCCGGGTGTTTCCGAGGCGGTAGAGGTGCGTCCGTATCTTGTGATGGACAGACCCGAATTTTATGGTCTTGGTTGAGCGCAAACTCCGAAAAGGCAGAGACGCAAATGTTGGCCTCGATCGCTTTAGTCGCTGCGCTCCAGATTGCCGAACCGACCGCGTCGGCAGTGCTGCAGGATCTTGATCTTACGTCATTTCCAAACTCGACAGGACCTTCGCGTCTGCCGGGTCGCAAGCATCCACGGGAATGGAACTTTCTCCATTCCGCGACTGATAAGGATTGGACGTTTCTGACGCGCCGAGAGGACGGTCGAGATGACTGGACTATCGGTCTTCGGATCATTCGTCGAAGCCCCGAGGGAATCGTCGGGTGCTTTTACGACAGGGCGCAGAACGGCGGCTCCTATAGGGCCGCGTCGGCTATTCGTATCGTCGCCACTGTCGATGGCTATCGTGCTGCCGAACAAGGTCTGAACGAACCGACTTGTCCGCCCATGTCAGGGCAGGGGTAGGCAGGGCCCTACCGCGCAATTCCACCGTTGGCAGTCGCGGTGGTAGGCGGGGCGAGACCCACGCCACCGCCTGAACGCCTTACTTCTTCCGGAACTGGTCCAGCGAAACCACCTTGGGGCCGTCGTCGTCGCCGGAGGGGGGCGGGGCGGCGTTCGGGTCGCGTGCCGGGGGCGTCAGGGGGGCGATCTCGGCCTCGACGATTTCCGGCTCTTCGAACTGCAGCAGGAACTGGACGCTGGGGTCGTAGAAGCGGGTCACGGCGGAATAGGGCATGGCCAGGACCTTGGGCATGCCGCCGAACTTCAGCATGATCGAGAAGCGGTCGTGCTGGACGTCGAGGTCCCAATATTGGTGCTGGAGGACGATGGTCATTTCGTCGGGGTATTTGGCCAGGACGTCCGGCGGCACCGAGACGCCGGGCGCCCGCGTCTTGAACGTGATGTAGAAATGGTGCGCGCCGGGGATGCCGGCAGGCTCAGCCGCGCGTTCCAGCGCAGAGCGGATCACGCCGCGCAGGGCGTCCTGGGCGAGCTGCTCATAGAACATCTCGTCGACCGGGGGAGATTGATCCGTCATCGGGAGCCTCAAAACTGGGTACGCGCGACTGTTACCCGCGACAGGCGAGCGACGGAAGATGCGGATTTGAGGAAAGTGGAGGGCTTCTGTTGGCAGGCGCCCTCCGGGCCCCGCCTGAGGAACTGATCCCTCAGGACTTAAGTGTTCGAAATCTACCGAACCGCATTACGCGGCGAGGCGGACTTCTCCAGCGAAGTTATCGTTCGCAGTTATAAAATGGCCCGATACGGTGGGCCAAGACGGGCAAAAGCATCTTCTTTACACGTCCGTCGATGCTAGTCGGCCCCGCACTTCCCGCCGATAACGCGGAGGAAGAGATTGGTGGAGCCGCCGGGAATCGCACCCGGGTCCGGTCCGCTTATTACAAGCGCGTTTATTGCCATAGCCCGGGCGAACCCGAGCAGGATCAATATAGGCCCTGATCCCGCGCGTTCCAAGGGCGCAGCGCCGTCTGCGTCGATTTTCCAGTGGGATAGTTGTTGCGGTCCTATCCTGCTCGGGCGCGAACCAGCCAGCAGGCGGCGGTGAAGCGGGCGACACCATCAATCATGAAGGGCTCGAAAGCCTGATTGACCGCTTGCATCACGGTGGTCCTGGTCGCCTCATCAAGGTCGGGCAACATCTGGCCGACGCGCCCCATCCGGGCGGCGTAGGTGGTGAGATCGTCCGGCGACAGGGTGCAGGGCACGTCGAGCGGCTGAATGTCGATGTCGCTCCATTCCGGCTTCAGAATGTCGCGTATGCGTTGGGCGTCGGCGAAGGCGAACTGGCCTGGGGCGGCGGGTTCGCGCGGCGCCAGTGCGGGCAGGTAGGGGTCTGAAGCCTGCTCGGCCGCGACCATGAAGGGATTTTCCGCCATGCCGCGCCAGGCGATGAAGGTCAGGTCGCCCCCGTCACGAGCGGCCCGCCGAAGATTGGCGAAGGCCGCCGTCGGGTCGTCGAAGAACATGACGCCGAAGCGCGAGATGACCGCGTCGAAGCTGTGCGGCGCGAACGCATGGTCTTGCGCGTCGCCGGCGATGAAATGGGCGTTGGTCAGGCCCTCGGTCTCGGCGCGACGGCGGGCGGCGGTGATCAGGGGCCCCGAGATATCCAGTCCGGTGCATCGCCCCTCGGGCGCCAGTCGTCGGGCGGCGGCCAGGGTCGTCGCGCCTGCACCGCAGCCGATATCGAGGATGCTACGGGCGCCGCTGGCTGCGACGGCTTCCGACAGAAGGCGTTCAAACGGCAGGAACAGGCGGTCCAGCAGTTGCTGCTGCTCGACCCAGACCTCGCCGCCGCGTGAATTCCAAAGGGCCGACTGCGCCTGATTAGGCTGGGTGTGGGGCTGGGTCATGGCGGCGTCCTTGTATCTGGCCTTTGTCCGCGCGACGGTACGACTTCAAGTCAACTTGAGGTCAAGCGTGAAGTTCCTGGATATAGGCGAGGTGGTTCAGCGGTCGGGACTGCCGGCCTCGACGCTGAGATTCTATGAGGAAAAGGGGCTGATCGCCTCGGTCGGGCGGCGTGGCTTGAGGCGGTTGTTCGATGTTGAGGCGCCGGATCGGCTGTCGCTGATCGCCCTGGGGCGTTCAGCGGGTTTCTCGCTGGACGAGATCGGCGACATGCTGGGCCTCGACGGTCCGCCGCGGATTGATCGGGCGCGGCTGGCGGACAAGGCGGATGAGCTGGATCAGACGATCCGGCGGCTGACCGCCCTGCGCAACGCCCTTCGACACGCGGCGGAATGCCCGACGCCCAGCCATATGGAGTGTCCGACGTTCAATCGTCTTCGGCAGGCGGCGGTGGCGCGCGGTCGTGAGGCTAGGCCCCCGGCGAAACGCGCGCCCAGTTCGAGGTCTGGTTCCTGAACCAGGTCAGTTGGCGCTTGGCGTAGTGGCGGGTGGACAGGCGGATAGCGGCGACGGCCTGGTCCAGGGTTGTGGCGCCGGTCAGATGGGCGGCCAGTTCGGGGACGCCGACGGCCTTCATGGCGGGGAGGGTCGGGTCGAGGTTGCGGGCCAGCAGGGCGCGGACTTCGTCCAGGGCGCCGTTGTCGATCATCAGGCGCACCCGGGCGTCGCAGGCGGCGTAGAGACGGTCACGCGAGGGCTCGACCACCAGGGCGTCATAAGAGCCGGGCGCGAGCAGGGGCTGGGTGTCGGCCTTCCAGGCGCTGAGCGAGCGGCCGGTGGACTGAGCCACGGAGAGGGCGCGGATCAGGCGCTGGCGGTCGCCGGGGGTGATGGCGGCGGCTGCGACGGGATCGACCTCGGCCAGGCGGCGGCGGAATGCGGCCTCGCCCTCGGCGTCATAGTCGGTCTGGACGGCGTCGCGTACGGCATCGGGCACGGCGGGAATGTCGGCCAGACCGCGCGTCAGGGCGTTGAAATAGAGGCCGGTGCCGCCGACCAGCAGGGCCGGGCGGTCCTGAGCGGCCAGGTCGTCCAGCAGGGGCATGACGGCGCGGGTCCAGCGGCCGACGGACCAGGATTCTGCGGCGTCGGCTACGCCATAGAGGCGGTGCTCGGCGCGGGCTTCGTCCTCGACCGACGGGCGGGCGCTGAGGATGCGCAGGTCGGCGTAGAGCTGCTGGCTGTCGGCGTTGATGATGATGGCGCCGGTCTTCGCCGCCATGTTCAGCGCCAGACGCGACTTGCCCGAGGCGGTCGCGCCGGCAATCAGGGTGAGGCGGGGCGTTTTGGTCAAAGGAACAGGCTCGCGAACAGGACCAGAGGGCGATAGAACGCCCGCGACCGGCCCGGCAAGGGCCAAGGAGCAGAGCCTTGATCGACCGCACCGCTGTAATCGCCGCCCTCGACGCCGTTGTGGACCCGAAATCGGGACAGGGGCTGGTCGCCGCCGGTCTGGTTCAGGGGCTGACGGTGGCCGAGGACCGAGCCGGCTTCGTCATGGAGGTTCCGGCGGGCGAGACGGCCATCTACGCCCCCGTGCGTGACGCGGCCGAGGCGGCGCTGAAATCAATTCCGGGCATGGCGCGGGTGTCCGTGGTGCTGACCGCCGAGACGGCGCCCGCCGCCGCGCCGCGCCGCACGGCGGGCCTGTCGAAGGCCGCGACCGATCAGGGGCGGGCCAAGGCGCCGGTTGCGACCGAGCGTCCAGCCCATGTGAAGCGGGTTCTGGCCGTGGCCAGCGGCAAGGGCGGGGTCGGCAAGTCGACGGTGGCGGTCAATCTGGCGGCGGCGCTGGCCAAATTAGAAAGAGGGGGGCGCGGCCTGTCGGTCGGGATTCTGGACGCGGACGTCTATGGGCCGTCGCTGCCGACCATGCTGGGGCTGTCGGGGCAGCCGGATTATGTGGACGGGGCCATTGTTCCCCATGTCGCCCATGGGCTGAAGGCCATGTCGGTCGGCCTCTTGACCAAGGCTGACGACGCCATGATCTGGCGCGGGCCGATGGCGTCGCAGGCCATCACCCAGATGCTGACCCAGACGCGCTGGGGCACGGAAGACGCGCCGCTGGACGTGCTGGTGGTCGACCTGCCGCCGGGCACCGGCGACGTGCAACTGACCCTCATCCAGAAGACGCCGCTGGACGGCGCAGTCATCGTCTCGACACCGCAGGAGGTGGCGCTGGCCGATGCGCGTAGGGCGCATACCTTGTTCCAACGCGTCAATGTGCCGACCCTGGGCCTGATCGAAAACATGAGCGGTGATGTGTTCGGGCGCGGCGGGGCCGAGGCCGAAGCCGCCCTGCTGGGCGTGGCCTTCCTCGGCGACCTGCCCTTGGACGCGGCTCTGCGTCAGGCGGGCGATACGGGCCGGCCGCTGGTTTCGGCTGAACCCGACGGCGATGTCGCGCAGCGCTTCGCGGCGGTGGCGGCGCGGGTGGCGGCGAGCCTAGGTCTCTAGGCCGGCTCGACCACAACGGCGGTGCCATAGGCCAGGACCTCGGTCACGCCCGGCATGATCTCGTTGGCGTCGTAGCGCATGGCCAGGATGGCGTTGGCGCCCATGTCGCGCGCATGGGCGACCAGTTCGTCATAGGCTTCCTGACGCGCGGCCTCGGCCAGTTTGACATAGGCGCCGACGCGCCCACCGATCATCGACTGCACCCCGCCGATGGCGTCCGAGATGACGTTGCGCGAGCGCACGGTGACGCCGCGCACCATGCCGATATGGCGGACGATGCGGTGGCCGGGCAGGTCGTTGGTGGTGGCGACGAGCATGGTCGTGGCTCCGGTTCAGCGGCGGTCGAGGATGCGGAAGGTGAAGGCGTGGTCGTCCTTCTCGCCCGCCGTATGGGGCTCGGACGCGACCTCGATGAAGGCGCTCTCGTCAAAGGTCGGGAAGTGGGCGTCGCCCTCGGGCTCGGCCTCGACCTCGGTTATATATAGGCGCTGGGCGCGGGGCAGGGCCATTTCGAACAAGGCGGTGCCGCCGATGATGCAGACCTCGTCCACGCCGTCCTCTTCCGCCGTCTCGCGCGCGATGGAAAGGGCCTCGCCCAGGTTGGAACAGACCAGCGCGCCCTTGGACATGCCTTCTGTCTCATAGGAGCCGTCCTTGGTCAGGACGATGTTCAGCCGACCGGGCAGGGGCTTGAGCGGCAGGCTCTCCCAGGTCTTGCGGCCCATGATGCAGGGCTTGCCGACGGTGACGGCCTTGAAGCGTTGCAGGTCTGACCGCAGCCGCCAGGGCAGGTCGCCTTTGTTGCCAATGACGCCGTTACGGGCGCGGGCGACGACGAGGGCGATCTTGGGAATAGACACTGGGCAGGCTCCGAAAGACGGGGGCGGATGAACACCGCCCCCTAATCGGACTTAGGCCTCTGGCTCCAACAGTTTCAAGCGGAAGAAGAGCGCGCCGATCACAGCGCCGACAGCCGGGGCGACGAGGAAGACCCAGACCTGGCTCAGGGCCTGACCGCCGACCAGCAAGGCCGGGCCGAAGCTGCGGGCCGGATTGACCGAGACGCCTGTCACCTGGATGCCGACGATGTGGATGACGGCCAGGGTGATGCCGATGGCGACGCCGGCGAAGGCGCCGTGTCCCTTGGCCCCTGTCACGCCCAGGATGGCGATGATGAAGATAGCGGTGGCCACGATCTCGAAGATCAGGGCGGCGTGCAGGCCGTATCCGCCAGGTGATCCGGCGTCGAAGCCGTTCTGCCCCAAGCTGGCGAAGCCGGTCTTGGCGATCAGGCCGAGGATGGCCGCGCCGATGATCGCGCCGATGAACTGGGCGACCCAGTAGATCAGCATGTCCCTGGCGCTCATCCGGCCCGCGACGAAGACGCCCAGGCTGACCGCCGGATTGACGTGACAGCCTGACACCGGCCCGATGCCATAGGCCATGGCGATGATGGCGAAGCCAAAGGCCAGGGCGATGCCCAGTTGCCCCACATGATCGAACCCGCCCAGCACGGCGGCGCCGCACCCGAACAGCACCAGCACCATCGTCCCGACCAGTTCGGCCGCAAACTTCCTCAACATGACAACCCTCCCGTTTCATGCGCCCGCATCGACGCGGATCAGGGGAGGGTGCGCCGAGTCCTGACGTTTCGCCAGACAAGGTTACTTGAAGCTAGGCGGGCTCTAGCCACTTCAGCCATTTGCGCTGCATGGCGGTTTCAATGTCGATCCCGGCGCGTTCGCAGTAGATGAGCAGCATGCCGAGCACGTCGGCGGCTTCGTCGGCCAAGGCCTCGGCGTCGGGCTTGCCGCGCGCGCGACCTGAAAGATTCAAGTGCTCCTTGGTCAGTTCGCCGAGTTCTTCCTGCAGCTTGAGCAGGGCCCAGTCGCGGTCGCGGTCGATGGAATGCTCGCGCGCATAGATGTCGGAGATGCGGAGGACGTCCGCCTTGAGGTCAGCGATCTTCATGGGGGTCAGACCGCGACGGCGGCCTTGATATGCGGCCAGGGCGTGTAGTCACTGAGCACGAAGTCCGACAGCTCATAGGCGAACAGGTCGGATTTCGGCGCGACGGTCAGGGTCGGCAGGGGCAGGGGCGCGCGGGTCAGTTGCAGCTCGGCCTGCTCCAGATGGTTCAGATACAGGTGGGCGTCGCCGAAGGTGTGGACGAAGTCGCCGGGCTCCAGTCCCAGAACCTGGGCCAGCATCAGGGTCAGCAGGGCGTAGGAGGCGATGTTGAAGGGCACGCCGAGGAAGACGTCGGCGCTGCGCTGATACAGCTGGCAGCTGAGCTTTCCGTCCGCGACGAAGAACTGGAACAGGCAGTGGCAGGGCGGCAGGGCCATGTCATCGACGTCGGCCGGGTTCCAGGCGCTGACGATGTGGCGGCGGCTGTTGGGGTTGGTCTTGAGACCGTGGATCAGTTTCTGAATCTGGTCGATGCTCTGGCCGTTTGGGGCGGCCCAGGAGCGCCACTGCTTGCCGTAGACGGGGCCGAGGTCGCCGTTGGCGTCCGCCCATTCGTCCCAGATGCCGACGCCGTTGTCCTTGAGCCAGCCGATATTGGTGTCGCCGCGCAGGAACCACAGCAGCTCGATGAAGATCGAGCGGGTATGCAGCTTCTTGGTGGTCAGAAGGGGGAAGCCCTTGGACAGGTCGAAGCGGATCTGCCGACCGAAGACGCCGAGCGTGCCGGTGCCGGTGCGGTCGTCGCGACGCACGCCGTTGTCGAGGATGTCACGCAGCAGATTGAGATACTGCCACTCGGGGTGATCGGCCGGCGCCGCCCCGCTGCGGGTTTCCAGATCGGCGAGGGCGAGAGCGGCGGTCATGGGGAGGGAGGATGGGGCCGAATCAGCGTCCCCGTCACCCTCAGACGAATCATTGCCCACAGAAACGAAGACGCCCGCCGAAAGGATCGGCGGGCGCTTCCAACTCAGCTGTGTCCCGGGATCAGCGACCGGGCGCGAGACGCTCGTTCAGCACCCAGCCCAGGTTGTCGTTGTCGTCGAGCACCTCCCACCAGACGCCGTCGCGATTTCCGGTCGGATAGAGGCGCAGGCCCGCGGGCAGGGCGCGCACGACCGAGCCGCCGTTGGGTCGCGAGCGCAGGGTGGCGGCCTGCTGGACCGTATAGGTCTGGACCGGCGCTTCCTGAGCCGGCGAACCGCCTTCCAGTCCGCCCATCTGCATGACCATGTCGGTGTAGGCCTGAATGAAGGCCTGCGACACGATGCGGCCGATCTCGGTGTTCTCGTAGCTGCCGCCGCCGAGAGCGCCCGCGCCGAAGCCGCCGGCGCCCAGACCCCAGCTCATGTCGCTCTTGGAGGCGTAGCCCTCGGTCACGGCGGCGGTTTCCGAGGTGCGGACATTGGTCAGGGACAGGACCGTGTTGGCCTCCATCCGGCGTGTGCGCAGACCGCCGACGATGGCGCCGGCGCGTCCGCCGATGGCGGCGCCGGCCAAGCCGGCCAGGGCGCTGCCGCCCGAGTTGGCGTTCTGGCTGGCGATCTCGCCGACCAGGACAAAGTCCGCCGCCCGCACTTGGCCGCCGCCGACATTGGAGCCGCGTTGCAGGTCGCCGCCGGAGGCCAGTTCACGCTCGCGCTGCGCGACGCTCATGCCCATGCCGCGGTCGACCAGGGTGAAGCAGCCCGAACGCTGGATCACCACGCGCAGCAGGCTTTGCGGCGGCGAAAGCTGCAGCTCACGCCAGTAGTCGGACTGGCCGTCGGCCAGGGTGACCGTGCCCAGGCTGCGGGCGCAACGCGGGATCTGCGCCATCTGTGCGTCCTGGGTGCGTTGGGCGCCGCTGCGACGCGCCTGGGCTTCAGAGGCGGTCGGCAGGACGGAGGCGGCCATGAGCGCGGCCAGGGCAGGGGCCATCATGCGGATATTCAAGGGAAAACTCCTGGGAGATCAGGCGCTGCCGCTCTCATGCGAGAGGGCAGGACGGTGTTCAGTGCTTGGTGCTTGGTGTTCAGTCTTGGGTCGACAGGCGGTCGCGCTGCAGCCAGCCGACGTTGTCGTCGGCGTCCAGAACCTCGACCCAGTCGCCGTCCTGGGCGCCCGTCGGGAAGACGGTGTCCTCGGCGGCCATGGTGCGAACGACATCGCCGTCTGGCGCGCTGCGCAGGACCGACGCCCTGGCCAGGGTGTAGCGCGTGACGGCGGGACGCGCGGAGCCGCGCTGTTCCTGACGTTCGCGGGCCGGGCGGGCGGTCTTGGCTTCTTGCGCCGCCGCCTCGGCGCGGAGCGCTTCGCGATTGGCGAGGGTGACTTCCGGGACGGTCGAGCCGGTGCCGCCCAGGCTGGTCACGAGGTCGGCGTAGCCGCGTACGAAGGCCAGGGCCAGGGTCTTGCCCTCGTCCTCGGTCTCATAGCCGGCGCCGACACGGCCGCCGAAATGATTGTCGCGGATGCGCAGGCGGCGCCAGTCGTCCTTGTTGGCGACGGCGCGGGTGTAGCCCACCGTCTCGGCCAGGGGCACGCTGGACAGGGAAAAGACGACCTGGGCGTCTTCCTTGCCCTTGGCGATGTCCTTCTTCAGGTCCTTGATGGAATCGACCGTGCGACTGCTTAGCGCCTGATCCAGCTGATTGCCGGCGAGATTGGCGCCCGAGGACAGCATCTGGGCCATGCCGGCGCCCATGTCGGCCCCTTGGCCCTGGGTGACCGCCGCGACGCCGGCTTGCAGCAGCAAGCGTCCGCCGCTGGACGCCAGCGACCCCAGCAGTCCGCGGCGGCTGTCGCCGCTGTCCGCCTCGATCGGGTTGGCCAGTTCGGCGACCAGGACGAAATCAGCGGTGCGGATGCGCCCGGCGGCGCCCAGACCGCGCTCGCGCTCCACCACATTCATGCCCGGCCCGCGTTCGATCAAGGTGAAGCAGCCCGATTCACGAACCAGATAGCGCAGCAGTTCGGACGGCGCGCCGAGGCCCAGTTGATTGAACAGAGCGCCCTGGGTGTCGGCGATCGTCACCGTGCCCAGGTTCTGCGTGCAACGCGGCGTCTCGTTGATGACCGACGCGGCTGAATCATTGCCGCGGCGGCCGAAGATCTGCGCTTCGGCCGGGGTCGTCAGCATGAGGCTTAAGGCGGCCACAGCGGTCAGGCCGCGTGCAAAATGAGGCATAATTCAAGCTTATGGTTGTTTAAAAAAGCCTCGTTTCTCTAGCTTCACCATATGCAAAGCGCAACTACAGCGGGCGACGGATCAGCCTGCAAAGCCACCGGATTCCAGGAAGAGCGCTTCTTCCGTCGTGGTTTCGCGCCCGAGACTGGCGTTTCGGTGCGGGTATCGTCCGAAGCGGGCGATGATGTCGCGATGGATAACGGCGAACTTATAGGTGTCGGGGCTCTCGGTCTCGTCCAGCAGGGCCAGAAGCGCGTCCTGATCAGCCAGTAATTCCGAATGCATCAGGGGCATCAGGATGAAGGGGCGCAGGTCGTCGGCCACGCGGCGGTCGTCGCCCCGCGCAATCGCCGCCTTGGCGAACATCAGGGCCAAGGCGTCGGTGGCGAACATATGGGCGGTGTCGCGGAAGGCGTTTCGCGGCAGTTGGTCGAGCAGGAGGATCAGGGCCAGAGCGCCTTCGGGCGTCTCAGCCCAGGCGTCCAGTTCGCGGCGCGCGGCGGCGAAGTGGGTTTCACGGCACAGTTCGGTGAAGGCGGTGTCGAAGGCGGGATCCTTGGCGAACCATTTCTCAGGTCCGGCTTCGATCCAGAAGGCGACGATTTCGGCAGGGGAAAGCAGCGTGGTCATGCTGCGCAGCTTAGCGCGCACACGGGCGAATGCACCTGCCCCGCGAGGGGGAAATCATCTGAGGATGTAAGGAAAAATGGTCGGAGTGAGAGGATTCGAACCTCCGACCCCTGCGTCCCGAACGCAGTGCTCTACCAGACTGAGCCACACTCCGACATTTCTTCTCGACGCAGGCCGGAGGCCGTCTTTGCGTCGAGGAGGGGGCTTATAGCCACCAGTTCCGGACCTCGCAAGCGGGGAATTTGCGGTTTTTAAAAAGTCGCCGCTCGATGAAAATTCTTTTGTTTTCAGGTGTTGCATCCCAGAAAAGCTTGGCGTATTTCACCGCTCCTCGCCGCAACGAACTGCGGCGGCGCACTGGTCCTGCTGGGGAATGGTGTAATGGTAACACTACGGTTTTTGGTACCGTCATTCTAGGTTCGAGTCCTAGTTCCCCAGCCACCGATGCATAAGGGCATGAGCGATTTAGTCGCCGCCTCCCTCGGTTATTATGTTTTACAGGTGCTCTTCTTGGTTGGGCCTCGCGGCATCTCGCGCCCATGCCCAGTGAGTTCGAACAACCAAGATAATATCTGGCGACTTCTTTTCATCCGCTTCGGTTCCCATTGAGGATGGTCTAGGGCACGGAGCGGCGGGCGCTTGTCTTTCGAACTAGACGTCGGAGCTTGATCCAGCGGCTCCGCCCGACTCGGCAGTGGCCATTGACGCTGGGATCGAGGCTACCGTCTCATCCCCGTGCATCACGTGGGCCATAACAGCGCTGGCGTGCCGCGCCATCAATCGCCTGGCTTCGTTGGTTGCGGCCTGGGGGCATTCGGACTCGAGCACCTCGAGGTGCGAGGCGATTGGGCCACCATTTTCGATCAAGCAGAAATAGACCACGAAATTTCTCCCAAACTATAAGGCGATAGTTTGCGCGTGCACTGCCGGCCTCTTGCAGCCAATGGCATTCAGATTATCTTGGATCGCAATGGCCTGACCTTATACTGAAGCCCAGGGTTATGATCCTAACCTATGTTAGTCGCTGTATTGGTCTTCCGTGTTTCAGTCTCGCCGCCGTTGGCTAGGCGGCGTGGGCTCGGGGTCAGGTTTTTGCTGCGCAGCGGGTCAAAGCGCCAACGGTCGGCCAGGCAGGCTGTGGTCGATCCCGCCCTGCCTATTCGCCAACCCACAGACGCGCCGATGAAAAAGTGGCTTGGAAGCAGGATCCTAATTCTGGTGATCGGCGCCACCGCCATGTTCACCCTCCTGAGTCTCCTTGTCCTCGCTCAAGGTCTGATCGCGCTGGGATAGGGCCTGGGACCGCCTCTGCCGCCCGGGCTGTGGTCTGAAAGGGTGCTTCAGGTTTCGGCGACCGCCGCGAAATTCTGAGCAAGACCCAGCCTCGCCGCTCTTCCGTTGCAACGCCCGAAGGCCCTCGTCGTTGTTCAGCAGGGAGAACAATATGAAGCCTGGTGTTGCAATGGCGGTTTGGGCGGTTCCACGTCCCGCTCTCGGCGCTTACAGCGCCCGCCGCGCTCCAGGCCCTGCAGTTTCAAGCCCCAGACAAGTCAGCTGAAGGATACGCCATGGCCAATCCACCCCCTGCAAACGCCCAGCCCGGTGAGGGCGGCGAACTCCACCAGACCGCCTCTACGCCTGACACGCGCCTTACGACCAACCACGGCGTGCCGGTCAGCGACGACCAGAACTCGCTGAAGTCCGGCCGCCGCGGCTCGACCTTGCTCGAGGATTTCGTGCTGCGCGAAAAGATCCAGCACTTCGACCATGAGCGCATTCCGGAGCGCATCGTCCACGCGCGGGGATCGGCCGCCCATGGCTTCTTTGAACTGACCGAGAGTCTGGAAGACTACACCACGGCCAAGATCCTGACCGAGGTTGGAAAGAAGACCGAGGTCTTCACGCGCTTCTCGACGGTGGCCGGGGGCGCGGGGTCGGTGGACACGCCGCGCGACGTGCGGGGCTTCGCCGTGAAGTTCTACACGACCGAGGGAAATTGGGATCTGGTGGGCAACAACATCCCCGTCTTCTTCATCCAGGACGCGATCAAGTTCCCGGATCTGATCCACGCGGTGAAGATGGAGGCGGACCGCGGCTATCCCCAGGCGGCCAGCGCCCATGACACCTTCTGGGACTTCATCGGCCTGATGCCGGAGAGCACGCACATGGTGATGTGGGCCATGTCCGACCGGGCGATTCCGCGGTCCCTGCGCATGATCGAGGGTTTCGGGGTCAACACCTTCAGACTGATCAACGCCAAGGGGGAGGCGACCTTCGTCAAGTTTCACTGGCGCCCGAAGCTGGGAACCCAGTCGACCTGCTGGGACGAGGCGGTCAAGATCGCCGGCGCCGACCCGGATTACCACCGCCGCGACCTGTTCGAGGCCATCGACCAGGGCGATTTCCCGGAGTGGGAGTTCGCGGTTCAGTTGCTGAGTCAGGCTGAGGCGGACGCCCTGCCGTTCGATATTCTGGACGCGACCAAGCTGATCCCCGAGGAGACGCACCCGCTTCGGGTCATTGGCCGCATGGTGCTGAACCGCAACCCGGACAACTTCTTCGCTGAAACCGAACAGGCGGCCTTCCTGCCGACCAACATCGTGCCCGGCATCGACTTTTCGGAAGATCCTCTGCTGCAGGGCCGGCTCTTCTCCTATCAGGACACGCAGCTGTCGCGCCTGGGGACGGTCAACTTCCATCAGATTCCGATCAATCAGGCCAAGGGTTGTCCCTTCCAGAACTTCCAGCGCGACGGCCACATGCAGACCCAGGTCTTCAAGGGACGTGCCAACTACGAGCCCAACAGCCTGGCCGAGGCGGGCGAGGAGGGCGGGCCGCGCGAGGACCCGCAAGGCGGCTTCCGCACCGCCGCCGTGGCGATGGACGGCGAGAAGGTCCGCCTGCGCGCTGAGAGTTTCGCCGACCACTACAGCCAGGCGCGGCTCTTCTTCCGCTCGCAGACCGAGATCGAGCAGGCCCACCTGGCCAGCGCCATCGTGTTCGAGCTCTCGAAGGTGTCGCTTGACCATGTGCGAAACCGGGTCGTGGCCAATCTGCGCAATGTCGATGAAGACCTGGCGAAACGGGTGGCGAACGGGCTGAACCTGCCGCTGCCCAAGGCCGCGAAACCCGCGGTCGATCCGATCGATCTGGAGCCGTCGCCCGCCCTCAGGATCGTCGGCAAATATCCGGACACGCTGAAGGGGCGCAAGGTCGCGATCCTGGTCGCTGACGGGTCTGACGGCGCCGTGGTCGCGAGTGTCCGCAAGGCGGTGGAAGGCGACGGCGGCGCCGTGTTTATCGTCGCGCCCAGGGTGGGCGGAGCGACGCTGGCTGACGGCTCCACGATGGCCGCCGACGGTCAGTTGGCGGGGAGCCCATCGGTGCTCTTCGATGCGGTCGCGGTCGTCCTGTCAGACGACGGATGCGCCCAGCTTCTGAACGAGGCGGCGGCCGTGGACTTCCTCAGGGACGCCTTCGGCCACCTCAAGGCCATCGGCCATACGTCCGAGGCTCGACCGCTTCTGGACCGAGCGGGAATCAAGCCTGACGAGGGGGTTGTCGATCTGTCGACGGCGAAGGCGGCGGACTTCTTGCCGCCGGCCCGCACGCGTCAGTGGGCGAGAGAACCGGGCGTGCGAACCCTGGCCTGATCGCGGTCTTGTTGCCTTGATGCGGAAAGGTTGGGCGTCAGGCGGCGATGTCCAGCCTTTCCTGCATCGAGGGCGGCAGGAGAGGCTCGGGCGGAAAGCCGAGATCGGGATTGCTCCGCACCTCGATCAGGCGTTCGCCGTGATAGAGGCACAGGGTGGAGAAGCCGAACCACTCGGTCATGACGGGTTCAAGCGCCTTTCGCGCCGAGGCGTCGTCGCTCGCTTTCAGAACGCGAATTTCCCGGGCGGGAACGCCGGGCATGTTAACGATGCAATAGTATGAAATCACGCCACTTTCCTTAAGTTGGCGCTCAAACGGCCTTGGGATGGAAGAGTTCCGCCCTGGACGGTCAAAGCTTGGTCTCACCCGCAATTTCGCAGTCGCCCGTTCGCGCGCGATTTCGTTTGCGTGGGTCGTAGAGCGGCTGGCGAGCGGTGCTCGGGTACAAATCGCCAGGGAGATCGCGTCTTATGTTCCTGTTTTGTTCGCTCTCTGCTAGGGCTTCGCCCCATGCCAGCCCCTTCGTCGCGCAAGATCATCCACGTCGATATGGACGCCTTCTTCGCCTCGGTGGAGCAGAGGGATGATGCCCGGCTGCGGGGGCGACCGGTCGCGGTCGGCCACGCGGCCTCACGCGGCGTGGTCGCGGCGGCCAGCTATGAGGCGCGTCGCTTCGGAGTGCGCTCGGCCATGCCGTCCAGCACGGCCCTCAGGAAGTGTCCGGAGCTCATTTTCACCCCGCCGCGCTTTGAGGTCTATCGCGCGGTGTCTGCTCAGATCCACGCCATCTTCGCCGACTATACGAACCTGATTGAGCCGCTCTCCCTCGACGAGGCTTATCTTGACGTGACCGCCAACATCCGAGGGCTGCCGACGGCCTCGGCCACAGCCGAAGAGATAAGGGCGCGCATTCTACAGGAGACTGACCTGACCGCTTCGGCCGGCGTCTCCTACAACAAGTTCCTGGCCAAGCTGGCTTCCGATCAACGCAAGCCTGACGGCCAGTATGTGGTGCCGCCGGGAAGGGGAGAGGCCTTTGTCGAGGCGCTGCCGGTCAAGCGCTTCCACGGCGTGGGACCCGTGACGGCGGAGAAGATGAGCCGATTGGGGATCCAGACGGGCGCAGATCTGCGCCGCCAATCTCTGCCCTTCCTCCAGCACCATTTCGGCAAGTCGGGCGCCTGGTATTACGGCGTGGCGCGCGGGGAGGACCATAGGCCGGTCAATCCCGATCGTGAGCGCAAGTCGAGCGGTTCGGAAACCACCTTCGCCAGCGATCTGGTCGAACCCGCGGCGATTGAGGCGGGGGTGGACCAAATGGCGGACGAGGTCTGGGCCTGGTGCGAGAAGGCCGGGGCGCTGGGTCGGACAGTGACGGTGAAGGTCAAGTGGGCCGACTTCCGCCAGTCCACCCGAAGCCGTTCCTTCGACGCTCCCGTCGCCTCAAGGGCGAGGTTGAGGGAGATCTCCCGCCTTCTGGTGCGGTCGCTCTATCCCCCGAGCAAGGGCGTGCGTCTGGTCGGGGTCACCCTGTCCAACCTGGAGCAGGGGTCGTCCAGGGCGGGGCCTGACGAACTGGCGCTGTCATGAGCCTTGTCCAGGGTGATCTTTTCGGCGCGGCGCCCGGTCCTGTCCTTCCTTCAGGCTTCGACTATTGGCCGAATCTTCTGTCCGCTTCGGAACAGGATGAGGTGGTGGCGTCGCTCCAGCGCCTTGAGGTCAGGCCCTATGAACATCTGGGCTATCAAGGCTTTCGACGTATCGCCGCCTTCGGACGCCGATATGATGTGGCGCGACAAGGGTTGGAGGCGGCAGACCCCTGGCCAGACTTCTTGCAGCGCCTGCTCTCGCGGTTGACGGAGCGGCTTGGCCTGGAGGCCGAAGCCTTTGAGCAGGCGCTTGTCAACGAGTATGCGCCGGGCGCGGGGATTGGCTGGCATAGGGACCGGCCCGTCTATGGCGAGATCCTCGGGGTCTCCTTCCTGGCGCCCTGCGTCATGCGTTTGCGCCACAAGGAAGGGGGCGGGTGGCGTCGCGCCGGCGCGCCATTGGAGCCGGGCTCCGCCTATCGGCTGTCCGGCGCCGCCCGACGGGACTGGGAGCATTCGATCCCGCCGATGGCGGCACTGCGCTATTCGATCACCTTCCGAACCCTGGCCTGAGGCGCGAGAGTCAGCCTGACAGGATTTCGGAGGCCTCTGGAAAACGTTGGACCAGTCGCGACGCCCAGTCGCCGGACATGGCGCGGGTCTGTCGGGCTTCACGGGGACGCGACAGGACGAGGGCGGCGGCCTCGCGGTGGGCTGGCCAGTCCATCAACAGGCGCATGGCCGCCTCGAAGTCCGGGTGTTTGGCGGCGTATGCGAACGCCCGGTCCAGAGCCTCGACGTCATCGAAATCGGGCAGGCGGGAAAGGAAGTCGCGCAGAACGGACGCCGACAGGTCGCGCTCGAACAGGCTCCAACGCAGGTCCTGGGCCTCCTGTCGGCTGCCCTCAGCGTCCAGAAGGTCGATGGAGGCGGCTTCCCAGGCCGTGGTCAGGCGCGGGGCGCCGTCCTTCGGCTTCCCGCCCAAGGTCCAGCGGCGATTGAGCGGGGAGGGGCTGAGCGCGGCTTCAAGGGCGGCGCGGGCCTCCGCTGTGCGGCCCGCGCCAAGGAGGCGACGGGCGATGTCGGCGGCGATGTCGGGGGAGGCGGCCTGCTCAGGGGTGACAAGCGAAAGCCAGAGGTCGAGATCCTGGGCCCTGTCTGCAAGGCGGCGCACAAGGTTGCGACCCGCAGGGCTCTTTGTGGCAGAGACCTCCAGATGATCGATCATCCGCCGCGCCGTATCAGGGGCCAGGGCTTCGCCTGCGGCAGCGATCCAGCGGCTGTAATCCTGGGGGTGTCGAGCAAGCGCGTCAGCAAGATCCCGAAACGAGCCGTCGTTGGTCGCCTCAGCCAGAGTGAAGAGATCAGGCGCAGCCGCCTCGAAGGCGGCTGCGAGTTCGCCCTTGGTGTCCTTTACGCGTGCGACCAGGCCCGGGTAGAGATCAAACCAGCGGACAAGGACGGCCAAGGCCTCGCCGGGCGCCTCGCGCGCCAAGCGCTCGACGATCATCAGGCGGTGGACGTTCAGATCGTCGATCAACTCGCCGCGTTTGCGCCATGACACACGGGTGCGGGCGGCGGCGAGCGCACTGAGGCGTTTGTCGATCTCCAGGGCCAGCGCATCAGCGCCGACTTCAGCCGCCAGTTCAAGGCGCAGGCGGCGCTTGAGATTGGCGTTTCCGGCGCCCGCCTCGATAAGAAGGTCAGCGAGACGAGGCGCGCCGAGATGGACAAGGCTCGCGGCGGAAAGCCGCGTCGAAATCCTGGATTGTCGCGCCATGAAATCCCTTGTTCGGACGGGCGGTCTTTGTCGGGCCTCATAGCACGGCCGGGAACCGAGGACCGCCGCCTTCTCGTCCCGAACCTCTTTGACCGGGGCGTCCCGACCTGTTCCGCAAGACCGGAATCCGACCTTGGGGGCCTGAGTCATCAGGTTCGGGAACCGTAGCCGTCGGCTTTCGCTCTCTCTCTGGCCACGGAGGAAGCATGAACCAGACCCATGTCATCGAGCGCGCCTTTCAGATCGCCGACGAGAACCGCGCCTGCCTGAAGATCAGTGACCTCCATGAAGCCCTGGCGCGTGAGGGCTACACGATCACCGATCTCATGCATCTGCAGGGTTGGAGCATCCGGGAGCAGTTGCGGACTCGAATGAGGACGCGTGGGGCGACGAGCGCGCGGCTGCAAACCGCGACCGCCTGACGTCGTACCGACAGGGCGACAGACGTCTCCCGACCGTGCAAAAGGCCACCGCCGACGGCCGTCGGCGCCAGGTCCATGAAGAGAGTTCCATGCCAAAGGTCGATGACACGGTCCATATCCGCTTTTCCATGCGCGGCGTGCCCGGACCGTTCTGGCAGACCAATGCGGTCATTGCTTCGGTGAGCGGAACCTCCCTTTTGCTGGACGGCTTTGATCGCCCCGCCCCCGCTGAGGTTTCCGAGCTCAAGTCCGCCGGGCCCGGGCGGTGGACGCTCGACTGGGAAGTCCGCCGCCGGCCCTGAGGTCACCCTCCAGCATCAATCTTCTATGACGAGGCTGCGCGTGCGGTCCTGAACGAAGGCGACCACTCAGGCGCGATGTCTGTGCTCGGAGCCGTCGGCTGGATGTGTGCGGACACCGGCATGACCGCCTCGCCGCAACGGCAGGAGGCCTGACGCAGGCCGGCGAGGTCTAGCACCTGGACCTTTCCTCGCCCGAAGCGCACCAGATCCTGAGCTTGAAGACGCGCAGCTGCCGCGTTGACGCTTGTTCTCTGCACGCCGAGCATCCCCCCGAAATCCGCCTGGGTGAGAAAGAGCGGCGCGCCGTTTCCGCCACAGTGGAGACGAACAAGCCATTTAGCGAGCCTTTCAGGCACCAGATGGGAGGCGTTGCACGCTGCCTCTGTGGCGAGGGCGTCAAGCCGCGTCATTGCGTGAAGCGCCACGAGACGGGTCAGCCATACCCATCCCATGGCCTCGATGAGGGGAGCGGCGGCGGCGCGGTAGACGACGGTGTCAATCAGGGCTCTGGCCTGCGGGCGTCGGGCGCCTGGCTCCAGAGCCTGATCCCAGCCGTGGACAGATCCTGCCGTCACGGCCGTCACGCAAATACGCCCGCCGTCGGGAAACAGGCCCGCCACGCCCGAGAGAATGAAATAGAGCCCGTCATCGTTCGGGAGGACATCGCCTGCCGAGAGCGCCACCCGACGACCGCTCGCCTCTATCCGGGCCTGGGCGTCGAGGGGCAGGGCCTGGAATACGGGGTGATCCCGGATTTCGAGAGGAACGCGAAAACTGGAGGCAAGGGCTGTGAGGCCGGTCGTCGTCTGCATGTCGCGCTCCTGGGAGGGCGAATGTGGCGCCTCGTGGCGCGGTCGCCACTTACATGGGTTAGGCGTTCGGCGGCGGTCGGCGACGGAACCGTGCGAAGGCTGGACAGTTTCGCAAGCGTTGCCGCTGTTAGCGGCGCGTCGCCTGGAGGTTGCCCTGATCAGCCCGTTGATCGAAAAGCTGTCGCGTCGAGACTTCATCTCTGAGGAGGAGAAGGCCGTTCTGGCGGATGTGGTCGCGCCGCCGGTCACCCTGAAGGCCGGTCAGAACATCGTCGAACAATATGATCGTCCGTCCCGCAGCACGCTTTTGCTGGACGGTTTCGCGGCTCGATACGTCGTGCTGATGAACGGCGCGCGCCAGATTACGGAACTCAACGTCCCCGGCGACTTCGTCGATCTGCACAGCCTTTTGATGAGCCCTATGGATCACGGGGTGGTCTGCCTGACGGACTGCAAGGTCGGTTATTGTCCCCACGAGGCGCTCCGTTTCATTTCCCAGACTCAGCCCCACCTGACGCGGCTTCTGTGGCTTGAAACTCTGATAGACGCCGCGGTGCATCGGCAATGGCTGGCGGGTCTGGGGCGGCGCACCGCCTTCGGTCGCTTCGCCCACTTCCTTTGCGAGGTCTATCTCCGTCTTGCTTCGGTGGAGAGAGCGGAGGGCCATCGGATGGAACTGCCCCTGAGCCAGGCGATCCTCGCCGATGTGCTTGGGCTCTCGGCGGTCCACGTCAACAGGTCCGTGGCCCAGTTGCGCGCCGATGGGCTTGTCGAATGGAGCGGACGTATGATCAGAATTCTGGACTGGGATCGGCTGGTGCGGGTGGCGGAGTTCGATCCGACCTATCTGCGCCTGGGGCGCGACCCGGTCTGAGCCCACGCAGTTGCGGATAGTATGCCCGCGGTCAGAGGCTGGGTCCGCAGTCCGCACTCAAATTGGCGGCCTGTGCCAGGCTCGTGAGGTTCTGTAGCACGGCGCGCCCTGCGCGGTAGTCGACGAGGGCGTTGCGTCGCAGTTGTTGCAACGTCCGATTCATGTGGACGGCGCTCAAACCTAGAATGTCGGCCAACATGTCCTGGGTCAGCGGAAGGTGGAGAACTCCGGCGACGACAGGGCCCAGGCGGGCCTGCCTCTCATGAAGTTCCAGCAGAAGATGAGCTGTGCGCTCGTAAGCATTGAGTCGCCCCAGTCTTATGACCTGACGCGCCATACGCAGACGTTCGGCTGTACGGAAATGCCTCCAGGCCTCCAGCAGGCGCGCGCTCTGCGTCGGCGGTTGGGACATGGCGGTCCAGAAGGCGGTGGCGTCTATTGTCACAGCATCGGTGAGGGCCCAGACCAGCATGTCGGCATCGACCGCACCCGAAGCGACGATTATCTCGCCGGGTAGATTGAGACCCACGATCTGGCGACGTCCGTCCTCCAGCATGGCGCCGCGCGCGGCCCAGCCCTTGAAGACCAGTCGCGCTTCATTGCGCTCCGGAGCCAGGGGGACAGGCGTTCCCGCCGCATGGGTCTGCTGGGCGCCGGTGAAGCAATCACGGATATAGGCGATGTCGTCCGCGCCCAGCGGTCCAAAACTAGACAGCATCCGCTCCAGCGACTCGGTGTGCCGGGTTTCGAAATGGGTTTCCGACTGATTCTTCATGGCCTTAGACCAACAGCATGGCTTCGGCGCTTTTGTTCTTCACATAGGTTGGTTTCGGGACAGTTGGCGCGCGGTTCTGGGGCGCGGAAGCTTAGGGCGGCGCCAACCGATCCCGGGCGCGCGCGTCTAATTATGCCGACTTCGAAACGACGCCGCGGGTCAGCCCGGCCGCCCAGCCCCGCTCCCCGCACAACAGGAAGAGAGCTCTGTCGGCGGCCGGGCTGTCCTTCAGGTGATCTTCTTGGCCGCCGTGAAGCCCAGAACCAGGAAGATCGCAAAAACGATCAGGGCGAGAATCGCGAGGATTTTGGCGATCCCCGCCGCCGCGCCCGCGATCCCGCCGAATCCGAGAAGGCCGGCGACGATGGCGATGACGGCGAAGATAAGGGCCCATTTCAGCATGTGAATTTTCCTCTCATTGCCGGAAGCCAGCCCAACGTCGCCCGTTCGACAGGGGTTCCAAGGCTTCGCTGGTCATCCGCTGCCCCGGGCGTTGAGCCCTGCATCTCCGAAGCCGCTTGTGTGAAACGGCTGCGAACGATCAGGTCTGGGTCGGATTCCCGACCTTGATGCTGGGCCGTGGAACCCGCTCCAAGGCCGTCGGGTTGGTTGGATGCAGTCTCCCGGGGGGGAGACATGCTTGACGGCCCGGTTTGTCGCGACCCGCACCGCGACGGATCGGGTCGCTTCAATTCCGCGCTTCAGCAGACTAACTCCGCTCCAAGGCTTGCCGTAGACTATAGACTTAGTCCGAAGACGAATCTTTGAACTAGCCAGAGTCTAAGCAGATTGGGCTGCGTCCTATCGACATTGGCCATTCTATCATGCGTCCTGATGATATTGCGGGTATTGTGTCGGATAGACGTCACATCTCGCTCTAAGTCTTGGGTGTCGGCGCTGACGGGTCGGTCATCGCTATTAAAAAACTAGAAGTTGGGAACCCTCTTCGACGCGGAAGGCTTGTTTTCCTGCCATCACCAAAAGGGACAAGCGGAATGACGAGAGCGATCATCGCCTTGGGTGCGACAGTATTTTTGTTGGCTGCCTGTGGAGACAACAAGGCGGACGAGGGCCGTGTGGAAGGGCCTGTCGTTTCGGAATCCGAAGCGCCTCGCAATCCTGCTGTCGACACTGCGCCGGGCGGGGATGCCGCCCTGACGCCAGGCGCGAACTCCTTCACCGAGGCTCAGGCGCGCTCGGCGATCGAGAAGCAGGGCTACGCCGTCGTGGGTCCGTTGAGCCAGGACGCCCAGGGCATCTGGAGCGCTACAGCCACCCGGAACGGCGCTGAAAGCAAGGTGTCGGTCGACTACAAGGGCGCAGTCAGCGCCTCGGCCAAGTAAGAAACAGAATAAAAAAGGTGCTTCGAATGACCGTAGTTACGCGACTTTTTGACAATCACAGCGACGCCCTTGACGCCGTCTCCGCCCTTGAGCGGGCTGGCGTCGAGGCTGATCGGATCAGCCTTATCTCCAATAATTCCGATAACTGGCATGACGGACATGCCCATTCCGGGGATGGGCGCCAGCTTGGCGACATGAACGGCGACGGAGAGAATGAAGTCGCCGAAGGCGCCGGGAAGGGTGCAGCGACCGGGGGCGTCCTGGGTGCTGGCGCGGGCGTGCTCGCCGGGCTTGGCATGCTCGCGATACCCGGGTTGGGCCCCGTGGTCGCCGCGGGATGGCTCGCCTCGACTGCTGTGGCTGCTGCGGCGGGCGCTGCGGTCGGCGGGGCCGCCGGCGGGCTCTTGGGCGCGTTGAAAGAGGCTGGTCACGACGAAGCGGACGCTCAGGTCTATGCAGAGGGCGTCCGTCGCGGCGGGACATTGGTTAGCGTCAGGACGGACGAACCTGATCGCGTTCGGGTGGAGACGATCCTTAACGATCGTCGGGGTTTCGACTCCCTCTCGCGCGGCGCGGCCTATCGCGAGAACGGTTGGTCGGGGTTTGACGCCGCAGCAGAGCCTTGGACGCCTGAGCAGATCGCCCAGGAACGGGCGCGCTACAACCGATAGGCCTTCTGACTGTCCGGTCCACTCGATCGAACCTGCTGAGCGGTGATGCGCTGCTGTAGGATCGAAGCTCGGCCCTCCGTCGCAAGACGGGGGGCCGATGCCTTTAAGGTGCGCTCGGAGGATTCTTCCATCCCTTGGTGTTTGCAGCGGCTTTTAGGGAACAGATCGCGACCCGCCATGTTGAGAAAGGGGAGGGTGTTACAATGATGATCTTGGCCTTGACCGCCGCCATCCTGTTGGATGCGAAACCAAAGACAGACCGTTTGCCTAGGGATGAAAACCCCACCGCGGCTGATCAATCCGCTGCGCCCGCCCCACTGCTGACTGTCGCTGTGACCCTGGAGTGTACGGCGCGGGCGGCCGGACGAGTGGAGGATTGCCGGGTGCTCGGCGAGACTCATCCCGGTCTCGGTTTCGCAGAGGCGGCCATCACCTTGATGCGCGATGCCGAGGTTGAGCCGGGACCCGAGGATTATCAGTTCGCCCGCACGATCCAATTTACCCCCTAGGTCCCCGGGCTTGCCACGCCGCCGCCGCAGCGCGGTGCGACCTATGATTCCGGCTCGGGTCGAAAAAACAAGCACAGGTTATTGCGCTGGTCGCTGCGACCTCTAGGCAGGGGGCTCCCGTCGTTCACCTGAGGTCAGACTGCTGATGATGTTGTTCCGTCGCCCGTCCGCGGGTTCGAAGAGCGAAGCCTGGTCCGCAGCAGGCCTGGGCCTGGTTCTGGCCTTCTTTCTCGCGACGAGCGCTGTGGCCTGGTTCAACGTCCAGGTGCTCAGGGCGAATAATCAGCAGATCATTCACACCCACCAGGTCATCGTCGCCGTCGATGACCTTCTCTTGACCGTTCAGGACGCAGAGACGGGCCAGCGTGGATATCTGCTCACCGGCAACCCTCTCTACCTTCAGCCCTACGACATGGCCGCAGCCGCCGTGACGCGTCGTCTGGAGGATGTGGCGCGCCTCACCCGGGACAATCCGGTGCAGCAAGCCCACCTGAGCCAGGTCCGCAGACACATCGACGCCAAGATGAGCGAGCTGGACGCCACTATTCAGGCGCGACGCGCTGAAGGCCTGCAGGCCGCTGTAGCCAGGATGAACACGGATCGCGGCAAGGCGGAGATGGACGCCATTCGAAACGAGGTGAATCTGATGAGGCAGGAGGAGCAGAAGCTCCGCCTGGCGCGCCTCGATGAGATGGACGCGGCCTATGGAACGGCGCTCGTCAGCGGCGTGCTTTCTGGCCTATTGGGCGCCGCCCTTACTCTGGTGATCTTCGCTCTTATCCGCCGCAACGCCCGTCAAAGGGCCCGCCAGGAGTGGATCCACAAGGGTCAGGTCGGTCTGTCTGACGCCATGATGGGCGATCAGTCAGTTGAACAGCTGGGGGACAGCATCCTCAGCTACCTGGCGCGTTATGCCGATGTTCAGGCTGCGGCCCTATTCAAAGGGGAGGGGGGCGTTTTCCGGCGTGTCGCCGCGCTTGGCGTGCCAGCTGACGCGTCGATCCCGGAGCGTTTTGGTCCGCGCGAGGGTCTGTTGGGTCAGGTCGCCGCCGAGGGCCGCGTGCTGGAAGTGCCGGATGTGCCGGAGGGCTATCTGACGATTGGCTCGGCCTTGGGACGCGATAAGCCCAGGCACCTCGTCATCGCTCCGGGGCGCGCTGACGGCGAGATCAATGCCGTTCTGGAACTGGGCTTCCTTCGCCTTCCCGACGACCGTCTCCTCGCGCTTCTCGAGGAAACCGCGCCGCTGATCGGCACGGGATTGAGATCGGCTCGCTACCGCGCCCGACTTCAGGACATGCTTGAGGAGACCCAACGGCAGTCCGAAGAGCTTCAGGTCCAGAGCGAGGAGCTCCGGGTCTCCAACGAGGAACTTGAAGAGCAGGGGCGCGCCCTCAAGGAATCGCAAGTGCGTCTGGAACAGCAGCAGGCGGAACTGGAACAGACCAATAGCCAGCTCGAAGAACAGGCTCAGGTGCTGGAAACCCAGCGTGATGATCTGGAGCGCGGCTCGGCTGCGCTGGGGCTCAAGGCGCGGGAGCTGGAGCAGGCCAGCCAATACAAGTCCGACTTCCTCGCCAACATGTCCCATGAGCTGCGCACGCCGCTCAATTCGCTGCTGATCCTGTCGAAGCTGTTGGCCGATAACCCCGACGAGACCCTGTCGGAGGAGCAGGTCAAATACGCGCGCACCATTCAGTCTTCGGGCAATGATCTGCTGACCCTGATCAATGACATCCTCGACCTGTCCAAGATCGAGGCCGGCCATATCCAGGCGCGCCCTGAGGCGGTGTCCTTGCAGCGTCTGGGCGACGACCTCCGTCAGATGTTCCAGCCGGTGGCTGATGATCGCGGCCTCGCCTTCGAGATCGACCTGGGAGCGGGCCATGACGTGCTTGAGACGGATCGCCAAAGGCTTGAGCAGATCCTGAAGAACCTTCTGTCGAACGCCTTCAAATTCACCGAGAAGGGCAAGGTGACCCTGTCGGTCTCGGCCGTCGGATCAGACGAGGTGGCCTTCGCGGTTTCGGATACGGGCATCGGCATCGCCCCGGAGCAGCAGAAAGGCGTGTTCGAAGCCTTCCAGCAGGCGGACGGCACCATCAGCCGGCGCTATGGCGGGACCGGCCTGGGCTTGTCCATCTCGCGCGAACTCGCGCGCCTTCTTGGCGGCCGAATTCGACTCGAAAGCCGAGTTGGCGAAGGCAGCGTCTTCACCCTGATCCTTCCTCGGATCTATGATGCTTCGCGCGTGGCGCCGAGAGAGGCGGCCTCCAGCGCGCCCGCTCAAGTCCAGTCGGAGCGGGTTGCAACCCCTCGTGCGGCGGAACCGGCCTCGCTGCCAAGGACGCTGGAGGACGACCGCGATCATCTGGCGGGGACGCGTCGCCTGCTTCTGGTCGTCGAGGATGATGACCGCTTCGCCGCCATTGTCCGTGACCTGTCGCGTGAGATGGGGTTCCAGTGCATTCTGGCAGGCACCGCGGAGGAGGCGCTCAAGCTGGCCAAGCGCTATCGGCCCAACGCCGTGGTGCTCGATGTCGGCCTGCCGGATCAGTCCGGCCTCACGGTGCTGGACGTGCTCAAACGCGACGACGACACCCGCCATATTCCCATCCACGTCGTCTCTGCCGACGATCACAGCCAGACCGCCCTGTCGCTCGGGGCGATCGGCTATGTGATGAAGCCGGTCGCGCGCGAGGCCCTGGCCGACGTGCTCCGATCGCTGGAGGAGAAGCTGACGCGAACAGTGCGGCGCGTTCTCATCGTCGAGGACGATAGGGTTCAGCGCGAGGCGGTCAGCAAGCTGCTGGAATCCAGCGATGTCGAGACAGTGGGCGTCGGCACGGCGGCGGAATGCCTCGAACAACTCAAGAGCCAGACCTTTGACTGCATGGTTCTTGACCTGAGTCTGCCGGACGCTTCCGGCTTCTCCCTGCTGGAGACCCTCAGCCGCGAGGGCGGGCAGGGCTATCCGCCGGTCATCGTCTATACTGGACGCGACCTGTCGCCGGAACACGAGCAGCAGCTTCGTCGCTATTCCAGCTCCATCATCATCAAGGGCGCCAAGTCGCCTGAGCGGCTGCTCGACGAGGTTTCCCTGTTCCTGCACCAGGTGGTGTCGGAACTGCCGCCCGAGCAGCAGAAGATGATCCGCAAGGCCCGCCATCGCGACGCCGTGCTGGAAGGACGGCGGATCCTCATTGTCGAGGACGATGTGCGCAACATCTACTCCCTGACCAATGTGCTGGAACCCCGCGGCGCCCGCATCGAGATCGCGCGCAACGGCAAGGAGGCGCTCGAACGTCTGGAGCGGTCGGCTGAAGATCCGGCTCAAACCATCGATCTGGTGCTGATGGACGTCATGATGCCGGTTATGGACGGCCTGACCGCCACGCGCGAGCTGAGGAAGGATCCACGCTGGCGCGACCTGCCGGTGCTGATGCTGACGGCCAAGGCCATGCCCGACGACCAGGAACGCTGCATCGCTGCAGGAGCGAACGACTACATGGCCAAGCCCCTGGACGTGGACAAGCTGCTGTCGCTCGTGCGTGTCTGGATGCCCCGTTGAGTCCGGTCGCGCCCCACGAGGTGGAAGACATAGAGATCCAGCTGCTGCTGGAGGCGTTGTTCCAGCGCTACCACTATGACTTTCGTCATTATGCGCGAGCCTCGATCAAGCGCCGCCTGCTCCAGGCCCGCACCCATTTCGGGCTGCCGAGCCTGACGGCGCTTCAGGAGCGCGTCCTGCACGACCCGGAGATGCTGCCGCAGCTTTTGGGTTTCCTGACGGTCCAGGTCAGCGAGATGTTCCGTGACCCCGCCTATTTCCGGGCTCTGCGCGAGCAGGTGCTGCCGCATCTGAGGACCTATCCGTCCCTGAAGGTGTGGATCGCGGGATGCAGCGCCGGCGAAGAGGTCTATTCGCTGGCCATCCTTTTCCGTGAGGAAGGTCTGTTCGACAGGACGATGTTCTACGCCACGGACATCAATCCTGACGCGCTGCGCGCGGCGGAGGCCGGCGTCTATTCGCTGGATCGCATCCGCAAGTTCACCGAAAACCACCAGAAGTCAGGCGGTCGCACCTCGCTGTCGGACTATTACACCGCCGACTACGGTCGGGCGGTGTTCGACAAGTCCCTGAGGACCAATGTCGTCTTCTCGGACCATAGCCTGGTGTCGGATGCGGTCTTCGGCGAGATGCAGCTGATCTCGTGCCGCAATGTGATGATCTACTTTGATCGTCCGCTACAGGATCGCGCTGTCGGCCTGTTCAAAGACTCGCTGGCTCGCAACGGCTTCCTGGGCATCGGATCCAAGGAGAGTTTGCGTTTCTCGCGGCATGCCGGCGCCTTTGCCGACTTCGTGCCGGAAGAGAAGATCTATCGCAGGCGCGAGCCATGAACCCTGTTCCTGCCCGAGCCATCGTGATCGGCGCCTCGGCCGGAGGCGTGCAGGCGCTGCTCACCATCCTGCCGGCTCTGCCCGCCGATCTTCCTCTGCCGATCATGGTCGTCCTGCATGTGCCCGCCGACCGCAGCAATGTTCTGGCGCCCCTGTTCGCGTCCAAATGCGCGCTCATCGTGAAGGAGGCGGAGGACAAGGAGCCCACGCGGCCGGGCGTCGTCTATTTCGCCCCATCCGATTATCATCTTCTGGTCGAGGCGGACGGCGCTCTGGCCCTCTCATCCGACGAGCCGGTCAACTACTCCCGCCCTTCCATCGACGTCCTGTTCGAAAGCGCCGCTGACGCCTATGGCGCGGGGCTGATCGGCTTGGTTCTGACCGGCGCCAATGCGGATGGGGCGGCAGGACTGAAGGCAGTCGCCGACGCCGGCGGTCTCGCTCTCGTTGAAGACCCGACCTCCGCCTATGCCCGCCCCATGCCGGAGGCTGCCCTTCGCGCCTGTCCGGCCGCACAAGTGATGTCGCTGCCGCGCATTGAAGAATTCCTGAAAGGCCTTGGACAAGCATGACTAGCCCGGAGAAGCCGATCCATCTCCTGCTTGTGGACGATCTCGAGGAGAACCTCCTCGCCCTGGAAGCTCTGCTGAAGCGTGACGGCGTGGTCTGTCTCAAGGCCCGCTCCGGCGATGAGGCTCTCGAGCTTCTCCTGGTGCATGACTTCGCCCTTGCCCTGGTCGACGTGCAGATGCCGGGCATGGACGGTTTTCAGCTCGCGGAATTCATGCGCGGCAACGCCAATGCGCGGCACATTCCGATCATCTTCGTCACGGCGGGCAGCGCCGACCAGCAGCGCCGCTTCAGGGGCTATGAGGCCGGGGCGGTGGATTTCATCCAGAAGCCGGTCGAGACGGACGTCCTGAAGAGCAAGGCGAACGTCTTCATCGAGCTGTATCGTCAGAGACAGGAGATTCTCTCCCATCGAGACGAGCTCAAGGCCTATGCCGCGGCCCTCAGCGCCGCCGACCGCCGCAAGAACGACTTCATCGCCATGCTGGGTCACGAGCTGCGCAATCCGGTCATGGCCCTCCAGGCGGGCCTCCATCTGCTTGAGAGGCAGAAGGAACCGGAGAAGAGCGCCCTGATCCACGCCCGCATGGAGGTCCAGGCCCACCATCTGTCCCGGCTGATCGAGGATCTGCTGGACGTGGCGCGCATCGACCAGGGAAAAATATCGCTGAAGCGCGAGCGGGTGACCGTGCAGAGCATCATCGACTCGGCGGTAGACACCAGTCGGCCCAAGATCGACGCAGGGGGTCACGACCTGACGGTCGAGATGCCGGGGACCCCGATCTGGCTCGACGGCGACTTCACGCGTCTTTCCCAAGTGGTGAGCAACCTGCTGACCAATGCGGCCAAATACACGCCATCGGAGGGCCGCATCCAGGTGTCGGCCAACCGGGTCGCGGACCGTGTGCGGATCGATGTCGCCGATAACGGCGTCGGCGTGCCGGAAGAGATGCAAGTCCGTGTCTTCGACCTGTTCACGCAGTCGAAAGGGCCGGACGACCGGTCGCGTGAAGGCCTCGGCATCGGGCTCGCCCTGGTTCGCGAACTCGTCGAAATGCATGAGGGCGCCGTTGAGTTGGAAAGCAACGGGGCGGGGTCAGGAAGCCGCTTCACGGTCTGGTTCCCGGTCGTCGGCTAGGGGCTCTGCGACGTTAAGCTTGCTTTCGTACGCTAGGGAACCAGCTAAGCAGCTGACGGTTCGTACTGCGAATGTAGAGCTTGTCGCCTGCCGCTGGCCGGTCGACGCTTTTGGAGGCGCAGGGCGTGCAGAAATCGGTTTCGGCGAGCGAGAAACGGGCACAGCCCACGGCGCCTGAAAAGGCCAAGGCTGAAGCCGTGGCGAAGGCGCGTTCCGTCGCACCTGATCTCGCCGCGCGCATCGGCAGCACGCCGGCCACCAAGTTCCGGGGGGACCCTGACATCTTCGGTCGGTTGGTCGAGGACCATGACCGCCACCGTGCGCTTCTGGCCATGATGGAGGAGACAGAGGGTAAGTCTCCCGACCGCGTGCGTCTTTTCGACGAACTGGTTCATGAATTGAAGGCTCACGCCGCCGCCGAGGAGCAGGCGCTGTGGTCCAGCGTGCTGAGAAATCCCGCCACGACGGATTTCGCCCGCCACGCCGTCGCCGAGCACAAGGAGATCGATGATCTCCTGGCGGATCTGGCCGCGCGGGACATGGCCTCTCCCGGCTGGATACGGCGCTTCGCCGCCCTGCGAGAAGAATACCTCCATCACATTCGCGAGGAAGAGCAGGAGCAGTTTGTCGCGGCTGAAAAGGCGTTGAGCCCGGCTGATCTCCGCCACATGCGCACCGTCTTCAACAGGCGGAAGAAGGAAGAGAAGGCGGCCGTCGAGGTCGAAAAGAAGATCCGCCTCAAGGCCTGATGTCCTTGCTCCGGGGCGGGCAGTCGCTCCCGAGGGGCCAGCCGGAATTGATTGTGCGGCCGCGACGTTGACTGACGAAACTGAGGGGGCGGCGACACGTGACATTGCAACAAGGACTGGCGTTCGGACTGATTGCGCTGACGATCGGCGCCTTCATCTGGGGCCGGTTTCGCTACGATCTGGTGGCGGCGGTCGCCCTCGTGGCGGGCCTCGTCCTTGGGGTGGTTCCGGCGGAGGCCGCCTTTGACGGGTTCAAGAACGACGTCACGGTCATCATCGCCTGTGCGCTGATCGTCTCCGCGGCCTTTGCCCGCTCGGGCATTGTCGAAGCGGCGATGCGCCGGGTTCTGCCGCTGTTGAAGACCGAGCGGAGCCAGGTTCCGGTGCTGACCGGGGTCGTCACCCTGCTGTCCATGGCCACCAAGAACGTCGGAGCGCTGGCCATTATGATGCCCGTAGCCCTGCAGGTGGCCCGCCGCACCGGGTCAGCGCCGTCACGACTGCTGATGCCTATGGCCTTCGGGGCCATGGCGGGAGGGATGGTGACTCTGGTCGGAACCGCGCCGAACATCATCGTCGCCCAGGTGCGCCAGGAGGTCGTGGGCCAGCCGTTCGGCATGTATGATTTTGCGCCAGTCGGTCTCGGCCTGACGGCCATCGCCCTGGCCTTTCTCGCGTTCGGCTATCGTCTGCTGCCCCGCGAACGCCAAAGCGCCGCTGTGATGAATGCGGCTCTTGATGCGAACGCCTACGTCACCGAGGTCAGCGCTCCGGACGACTGGGCGCCCGGATCCATGACGGTGTCAGCCCTGATGAAAAGCGGGGAGGGGGAGGTTCGGATCATGGCCCTGATCCGCAACGGCCGGCGCCGGCCTAACCCGCGTGGAAACGTGGTCGTCAAGGCCGGGGACATCCTGCTTGTAGAGGGCGAACAGCAGGGGCTTGAAGCCTTCTTGGCAAGGGCGCGTCTGAAGTTGGTCCGGGAAAACCGTCCCATCGCCACGGAGAGCGCCGCCGAGGAGATTGCGGTCATCGAAGCCGTCGTCGGCCGTAACTCGCCTTTGCAGGGCCAGTCGGTTCGACAGTCGGACCTCTACGGGCAGCATGGCATCAACCTGCTGGGCGTCTCGCGCAGCGGTTACGAGCTGACCCAGCATCTTCGGACGGCCAAACTGGCGTCGGGCGACATCCTTCTGCTTCAGGGGGCGGAGCAGGGCTTGCCGACCGCGTTGAAAGCCCTCGATCTGCTGCCCCTGGCTGAGCGGGAGGTGCGACTGGGCAGTCGGCGCAAGCGCTTCCTGCCCGCCATCGTCCTTGCGATCGCCATGATCCTTGTCGGTTTCGGCCTTGTCCCGGTCGCCGTGGCCTTCTTTGGCGCGGCCGTGGTGATCGTGGCTATGGGCGGGCTGAAAATGCGGGAGGCCTACGCCGCTCTGGACGGACCGCTTCTGGTCCTCATCGCCGCCTTGATCCCGGTTTCGGACGCGATCCAGCAGACCGGAGGTTCCGAGCTGATTGCGGGTCTGTTGAGACATGTCTTCAGCGGCCTGCCCGGGGTGCTGGCGATCTGCGGGGTCATGTTGGCCTCAATGGCGGTGACCCCCTTCCTGAACAACGCGGCGACGGTCCTGATCGTCGCGCCGATCGGCGCCACCCTGGCCAGGCAGCTCGGGTTCAATCCCGATCCCTTCCTGATGGCGGTGGCGGTGGGGGCGGCCTGTGATTTCCTCACCCCCATCGGACACCAGTGCAACACCCTGGTGATGGGGCCGGGCGGCTATAAGTTCTCCGACTATCCCAGATTGGGCGCGCCTCTCAGCCTGCTGGTGCTTCTGGCCGGTCCGCCGCTGATCCTGTTGTTCTGGCCCCTGCATGTCTAGGGCTGTCAAACGGGGAGGGCTTTGATCAGCCGGCTGGGGAGCGGTGGTCTGGCCGCATCTTTTCATAGGCGACGGCCGCAACGCGCCGGGCCAGCAGGTAGCCGGTCGGGGGCGCGCGAAAAAGTCCGGTGAATGCAGGATCTCGCAGATTAAGTCCCCCGGCATAGGCGCCGAAGGCGGGCAGGATCAGGCGGCTACCGTCGGAGGCAAAGCAGCGACGGCGAATGCTTCCTGCCGGGCCGCTGATGCGTGCGCAGGGGTGCAGGTGTCCTGACGTGCCTCTGAGTTTTCATCCAGCGGCGACCAGAGTCCTTGGGTTAGTTACGCCTCGCAGCGTGGGTTGAGCAA
>MCHG01000146.1_pt1 | contig 35234 bp, 41 predicted proteins | sample 787351 | NCBI WGS metagenome assembly MCHG01 (sample SAMN05430296, study PRJNA330682) | permafrost metagenome | biome: Cold desert; feature: permafrost; material: soil; isolation source: enrichment culture inoculated with soil incubated with H2/CO2 at 20 degrees... ... | reverse complement strand
CTTCATCCTCAAGTCTATTTATAAAATATTTGAGCATACATACGATCATTGTGTCGTTCATATAAACATTCCAAAGACCTGCTATTTCTGAAGAGACAAGGTTTAATTTTGTTTTGTCTTGCATAATTACATGTTCTCCTTTTAATTATATTTCACTTGTTTATATTCAATTGACAGTTAATAAGATTATCACTGTTTTAACTCGGTCAATTGATTACTGTCTTCCATTTTGAGGTGGTTCTTCCAACCATGTGATTAACTATTATTTGACCAATTTCGCTTACATTTTGAAACATATTCTTCATACTATTTGACTATAAAATACAAATTTAGTATTCGTAAGATGTGAGACATTATTCATAAACTTTCGAGTTTCTGCTTTTGCATATACAGGATATGCTGATAGAAGTTATGCTTATTCGAAATGAATAAAAATTATCATAAATGATGAAGATATCGAGGTATACGATACCTTAATGAACAAGGCATTATACACTTTATTTACTCATAGCTCTCTTAGTTTCCAGAATTAGAATGTCTTTGTTTTGTGCCGATAATCCAAAGAAAAACTACCCTTATTATTAATCCACTTGTTAGCATATAAAGAAAATGATATAAGTAATTCCAGTTATGAAATTGAAGAATTCCTACTAGGGAATATATAGGCAAAAGTACGAAAGCTAAAAATGCCATACCAATACTAAGCCACAATAAGTAACCTTTCCAAGAAGACATATATTGCTCAACTAACATAATGATTATTGGAGCGAGAGTAACACTTACAATAAATATAGCTGGCTCAAAAGGAGTAATATTGACTTTATATTCTGCTAATCCAAAGAAACCAAACAAAACAATGTCACCTATCAAAAAATTTACAGCAGATAACGATCCTATAAGTAATATATGATCTGTCCTGTTTTTATCAAGTGATTTCAACCAAATGATGTAGAAAATAGCATTTACAAAAATAAGAAGAAACCAGTTAGATGAAAAAAGTTCATCAGATATCCATTTTTGATAGGATTGATCTGCCAATTTTCTTGCAAGTTCATATACCAATTTATACCTCCTAAAAATCTTTTATTTTTTAGTATCTCTAATTTAAAAAAAAATATTTCATAATAATACTGGCATGATGGCAGAAGATTTGGCATTGGCATTGCACTATAGAGAATCGTGGTTACAAAATAATAGATTTTCGCCGATGCGAAAATCCTCCACAACTTTACACTTTACAATTTACACTTTACATTTGTGTTACACTTTACAATTTACACTTTACATTTAAAATTTACACGTAAATTCTTGTTGACAAGTACTCGTTTTTTCGCTATACTAATCACTGTCAAGTAAATCCCTTGACACTAAAGATTGTTGGTGAAGCTTCTTGGAAAAATATATTGAGATATCAATTTTGTGTGATTTTTATGGTGAGTTACTTAGTGAAAAGCAAAAATCAATTATAGACTATTACTATAACAACAATTTTTCCTTGGGCGAAATTGCTGATGAAATTGAAATGAGTCGTCAAGGTGTATATGATTCATTAAAGCGTGCAGAAGAACTATTACATGAATACGACAGTAAGCTGAAATTAATAGATAAATACGAAGACAATCGAGAGTTGATAAGATCTGCATTAGAAAAGCTAAGGGATACTATTGAAAAAGAGAATTCTGGTTGTAATGAGATTCTTATAGATGTGGAAAATGACTTGAAAAAGGCATTAAAACAACTTTAATGGAGGATGTTTATGATATTTGATGGATTAAGTACCAAACTCCAAGACACCTTTAAAAAACTTAAAGGAAAAGGAAAACTTTCAGAGAAAGACATCAAAGAAGCTACAAGGGAAATTAAGATTGCTCTTCTCGAGGCCGACGTTAACTTTAAAGTTGTAAAGGATTTTGTAAAAAAAATAAATGAGAGAGCTGTAGGATCAGAAGTGCTACAGAGCCTTACACCTGGTCAACAGGTAATTAAAATTGTCAATGATGAACTTACGTCCCTTATGGGAAGCACCAATACAAAATTAGATATAGCGAACAAAGGTGTTACAGCGATTATGTTGGTAGGTTTACAAGGTGCAGGTAAGACAACTACCGCTGGTAAATTAGCGAATGTACTGAAAAAGCAAGGTAAAAAAATATTGCTTGTAGCATGTGATGTATATAGACCTGCAGCGATTAAGCAATTGCAAGTACTAGGAGAACAAATTAGCATTTCCGTTTTTTCATTAGGAGACGACGTTACACCTGTGCATATTGCAAAATCAGCAATGGAACATGCAAAAGAAAATCACTTTGATGTAGTAATCATTGATACAGCAGGTAGATTGCATGTAGATGAACAGCTTATGGACGAACTGTCTAACATAAAAAGTGAGACTAGTCCCAGTGAAATTCTGCTGAGTGTAGATGCAATGACTGGTCAAGATGCAGTTAATGTAGCAGAAAGTTTTAATGAAAAATTAGATCTTACAGGAATTATCTTAACAAAATTAGATGGAGATACTCGAGGTGGTGCAGCCTTGTCCATAACTTCTGTTACAGGAAAACACATCAAATACGTAGGTATGGGAGAAAAGATCACTGATTTAGAACCCTTTTATCCAGATAGAATGGCTTCTAGAATACTTGGTATGGGTGATGTTTTATCTTTAATAGAAAAAGCACAATCCTCATTTGATGAAGAAAAGGCCATGGAGCTCCAGGAAAAAATTAGAAAACAACAATTTAACCTAGAAGACTTTCAGGAACAAATGCAACAAATGAAAAACATGGGGTCTCTTAGCGATATTATGCAAATGATGCCTGGAGTAAACAAAAAGGCGTTAGCAGGAATGGATATTGGTGATAAAGAGCTAGTTAAATCAGAGGCGATTATCAATTCCATGACAAAAAAAGAAAAACAAAATCCTGAAATAATTAATGCCAGCAGAAGAAAAAGAATCGCAGCAGGTTCTGGCACTAGAGTTCAAGATGTAAACAAGCTGTTGAAAGGCTTTGAGCAATCAAAGAAAATGATGAAGCAGTTTAGTACTATGGGCAGCAAAAAACTTGGAAAAATGAAATTTCCATTTATGTAAGTAACAATAAATTTTAAGGAGGTGATATTTAATGGCAGTTAAAATTAGACTTAAGAGAATGGGTGCAAATAAAAAACCGTTTTATAGAATCGTAGTTGCAGATTCAAGAGCTCCAAGAGATGGTAAATTTATCGAAGAGATTGGTTACTTCAATCCTTTAACAGAACCAAATCAATTTAAAGTAGATGCTGAAAAAGCAAAACATTGGTTAAGCGTTGGAGCACAACCAACGGATACAGTAAAATCTTTATTCAAAAGAAATGGCATCATCTAACTTGTTAGACTGGAGGACCATATAATGAAGAATTTAGTGGAAGTTCTGGCAAAATCCTTAGTAGATTATCCTGATGCTGTAGTGGTAACGGAAGTTGAGGGAGAACAATCTGTTGTCCTTGAACTTAAAGTTGCCCCCGATGATATGGGGAAAGTAATCGGAAAACAAGGACGAATAGCCAAAGCGATTCGTACTGTAATAAAAGCAGCAGCAACGAAAGAGAACAAACGAGTAATTCTAGAAATTATTCAATAAAAATAGAGTTAGGTTTTGGTACCTAACTCTATTTTATAATTGAACAAATCAAAAATAGACTATGCTGGATTATTGTTTTTGACTCTAGACGCCAGAGAATTACCCAATGCTAGGGTCTAACGTGTAAAATGTAAAGTCTAAGAACGAAAATAAGTGGGTGAATAAATGAAAGAAACATTAGTCATAGGAAAAATTGGGGCACCACATGGTATTGTGGGAGAGATAAAAGTATTTCCCATAACAGGTGATCCCTCAAGATTTGAACTCTTGAAAGAATTCTACATTAAAACAAAAGATGGGTACGAAAGCTACACCATTTCAAAAATAAAATACCAAAAAGCCAATCTAATCGTAAAACTAAAGGGTATAGATGATCGAAACGCTGCTGAAGAGCTTAAAAATAGTTTGGTAGAGATTGATCGAGAACAAGGAATAACCTTAGAAGAAGGCGAGTATTATATCGTGGATTTGATTGGATTAAACGTATATGAGAATGATGTTCTACTAGGTGTGCTAAATGATGTAATACAATCAGGGGGTACAGATATATACGTTATAAAAACAGAAAAAAAAGAGATTTTAGTCCCTGCTATTGCCGAGCATATCTTAGAGATTGATATGAAAAATAAAAGAATGATTGTGCAAATACCTGATGGTCTTAAGGAACTATGAAGTATACTGTACTTTCCCTGTTTCCAGAGATGTTCGAAAGCTTTATCAATACGAGTATTATGAAAAAAAGTATCGATAATAATTTCATTCAATTTGAACACGTGAATATACGAGATTTTACAAAGGACAAGCATAATAAAACAGATGATTACCCTTTTGGTGGGGGTCCAGGTATGGTCATGACTGCACAACCCTTAGCTGATGCCATAAAATATGCAAAAGAGAAGGCAGGTAGTGCAAAAGTCATCTACTTTTCACCCCATGGTGATGTACTCAATCAACAAAAGGTTGTCTCGTTTTCACAGGAAAAAGAGATTATACTTTTATGTGGACATTATGAAGGCATTGACTATAGAATTATAGAGAAGTATGTAGATTGTGAAATTTCTATAGGTGATTATATTCTGACAGGTGGAGAAATCCCTGCAATGGTTTTTATGGACAGTGTATCAAGATACATTGAAGGTGTACTTGGAAACGAGGAAAGTGTAGTAGAGGAGTCTTTTTCTAAACCACTACTAGAACACCCTCAATATACAAGACCACGAGTATTTGAGGAAATGGAAGTACCCGATATATTATTATCTGGTAATCATGAAAAAGTAAGAAAATGGCGATTAGAAAAATCTCTACAAATAACAGAACAAAATCGACCAGATCTATACGAAATTTATAAAAGCGGTAAAATAGATTAGAAATGATTGTAATATAGCTTGACCTATGTTATAATTTTATAGTTATCTCAGGCGGTCCGCTATCTCATGCAAGATAAGAACGTCCAATAAAAAGAGGAGGTTAACAAATGAATATAATTGATGAAATTGAAAAAGAACAACTTAAACAAGACATTGGAATATTTAATGTTGGTGATACTATAAAAGTTCACGTAAAAGTTGTCGAAGGTAAAAGAGAAAGAATTCAGGTTTTTGAAGGTGTAGTTTTAAAGAGACAAAATGGTGGAATAAAAGAAACTTTCACTGTAAGAAAAATATCTTACAGCGTTGGTGTTGAAAGAACATTCGCACTACACTCACCAAGAATTGATAAAATTGAAGTAGTAAGAAAAGGTAAAGTAAGAAGAGCTAGACTATACTACTTAAGAGATAGAATAGGTAAATCTGCAAAAGTTAAAGAAAAAAGATAAGGGGCTGAATTTTAGTCCCTTGCTTTATATTGAGGGTGAATAAATGAAAGAAAAAAAACAAAAAAGTGAAATAAGAGAATGGATAGAATCAGCTGTAGTTGCAGTGGTTTTGGCCTTATTGATCAAGTTTTTTTTGTTTGAATTTGTATTAGTAGAAGGCAGTTCAATGTATCCCACACTTCGTGATAATGATCGACTAATCATAACCAAAATTCAATATTTTTTTAATGAACCCCACTTTAAAGATATCATAATCCTAAATTATAGTGACAATGTAGAATATGTCAAGAGGGTGATCGGTACACCTGGGGATTCTGTAGAAATTAAAAATTCAGTAGTCTATTTAAATAACGAACCACTGAAAGAAACCTATATAAATTCAGAAAAATATCCGGATTTCGAACAAATAGTTGTCCCTAAGGGAACGTATTTTGTATTAGGTGATAATAGAAATAATAGTAAGGATAGTAGGTTTGAAGATGTAGGTTTTGTAAACCAAAATGATATAGTCGGCAAAGTAGTATATCGTGTATATCCGTTTAATAGTATGGAAGCGATAAAGTAAGAATGCAGAATGCAGAATTCAAAATGCAGAATGTAAAGTGAAAAATGTAAAGTGTAAAATTAAGAAGTGGTTTAGAGTATAGGGAACCTAATAGTTAGATATAAAAAATTAGAAATATTTTATTCACTATAAATTAACTGAAGATAGTGCAAAGGATTGTGAAACATATGAACATTCATTGGTATCCAGGGCATATGGCCAAGACCAAGAGAAAAATTACAGAAGATTTGAAGCTCATCGATGTGGTTATTGAATTATTAGATTCAAGGGTTCCCATTAGTAGTAAAAATCCTGAAATTGATAAACTGATAAAAAACAAACCCAAAATAATTTTATTAAATAAAAGTGACTTATCAGATCCAAAGGTAAACGAGCAATGGGGAAATTATTATGATGAAAACAATCAAAATTATATATATACTAACTCCGTAACAGGAAAAGGCATTAAAGATCTTGTAACTGCTATGGAGGGCAAAATGGCCCATGTAATTGAAAGAGATCTAAAAAAGGGTAGGATTAATCGGCAAATAAGATGTATGATACTGGGTATTCCTAACGTAGGAAAATCTACCCTCATAAATAGGATGGCGGGTAGATCTTCAGCAAAAACTGCAAATATACCAGGAGTGACCAGAGCAAATCAATGGATCAAGGTAAGTCAAAAGATCCTCTTACTAGATACACCTGGTATCCTTTGGCCCAAATTCGAAGATCAAGAGATCGGTTTAAAATTAGCGTGGATTGGTTCAATCAAAGATACCATATACGACAGAGAAGAAGCCACACTAAAGTTAATTTCATTCTTAAGACGTAATTACCCACAAAATCTAATAGAGCGATACCAAATCGAAATAGAGCCTGAAGATGAAGACATAACTATCTACGAAAAAATAGCCCAAAAGCGGGGATTAATTCAAAAAGGTGGAATCGTCGATTACGCAAGAACTGCTGAAATGCTACTAGATGAAGTGCGTAAAACAAAAATTGGTAAAATTAGTTTTGAAAAACCGCCGTGTTAGTTCTTAGTTGCTGGTTGTTAGTTTTATGATAAGAATAGGAAAGTGCTACTTTCCCCATTGTCATCCTGAACGTAACGCAGTGGAGTTGAAGGATCCCATAGGTAGAAGTAAGCTCATTGACGAGTGCGAGACGGTATTCTTGTAATAACAATGGAAAAGGATTAGGCATCTCCCATAGATGTCTAATTTTTTTTTAATTGTAAGCAACTAATTACTCATGTTGGTAGCGCAAAAACAAGGGAATAATAGCACGATTTTTTCTTGTAGGGAGCGACGTCCTCATTGTTCCCATGTATTTTGTATAGCCTTGCTTTAGATAACTGTTTAATAGATTACCGTAAAAAGTTAACATGTCATTATTGTAAAAGGCAAACACATACAATATAATAAATATATATAATGATTTATTATATAAGGAGGCTCGATATGAAATTATTAAAAAGCATTCTGATGTTTTTTCATGGGTTTATAGGGATTGGGGCTTTGTTTGGTGGAGTATTTGCCATGTCAAATCCCAGTGGAATTGGATTTGGCATGCCAGCAACTGTGTATCTAAAGGGCTCCCCATTTACAGATTTCTTTATTCCGGGTATTTTTTTGTTTGTTGTCATTGGATTAGGTAATATTGTTGCATTTTTTATAGCTAAGAGTAATCACAAATATCAATATTATAGTAGCGGTTGTCTTGGTTTAATTCTTTGCATGTGGATTGTTATTCAATGTTATATAATTTCTGCTATTGTACCACTGCACATTGCATTCTTCATTTTTGGTGTGATCCAAATTATATTATCAATATACTTACATAGTAAAAAAAATAATCATTGTTTATTTACTGAGTAGATAGGTTAGTTCTAAGTTCTTGGTCTTTAGTTCTTAGAGAAACCACCTACACTTGTCATGTTGAGCGAAGTCGCTGTGCCCCGTTTATCGGGGAGACATCTCTGTTTTTTACGTAATATATACACAAAATAGCATCTAAGGTACATAAAAGGAGTATTTTATGGAAATAAGTCAATTAAGCATTACACAAATAAAATCAGAACTAAACAAGTTAGAAATAGAGCAGTACCCAGAATTTATAACAACCCTCATGGAGGATTCCCGAAGAGGTGTACAGCAATTATCTGTAACAATACAAAATAAATATAATAACTACAATAAAGAAAAACAAAGAATCCTCCAACTTAAAGCTTACGAAAGTGCATTATACAAACGAGGTTATCAATATATTGCAGGAATGGATGAAGTAGGAAGAGGTCCGTTAGCAGGTCCTGTAGTGAGCTGTGCTTTAATTTTACCAGCTGATTCTAATATTCTTTATATTGATGATTCGAAAAAACTTTCTCCATCCAAGAGAGAAGAATTATCCCATTTGATCAAAAAAGAGGCTCTTTCTATAGGAATAGGAATTATTGAGAAAGATACCATTGACATCATTAATATTTACCAAGCGACAAAAAAAAGTATGGTAGATGCAGTAGATAATTTACATCTATCACCCGAGATTGTGATTATTGATGCAATGCATATAGAAGACCTTCAAATCCAACAAAAGTCTATTCCAAAAGGAGACGAAAAGTGTTATGCTATAGCTGCAGCTAGCATCATCGCAAAGGTTACCAGAGACCACATGATGGACACCTACCATGAAACTTACCCAGAGTACAATTTTAAATCAAATAAAGGATATGGGACACAAGAGCACATAGAAGCCATCCAAAAATATGGCATATGCCCCATACATAGAATGTCTTTCCTAAACAATATACTAGGAAGATGTGAATCGTGAATAATTTACATTTTACGATTGACAATTTAAAACTAATAACTAATTCTAGTTGGAAAGTAAAAAGTTGGAACATCACTATAGGATTACGTGTGACTGAATAAAAGTTCCAACTTTCTGCCTTCCAACTAAATAAACCAAGAACTCGCAAGCGCCCCAGCGCGCAGCACAGGGAGTTGATATGAGTAAAAAAGATAATATCATTAAAGGTAGAATGGGTGAGAGTGCCAGTGTAGAGTACCTCAAAAGAAAAAAATATAAAATACTAGACACCAATTTTAGATGCAAAATAGGAGAAATAGACATTATTGCAAGGGATAAGTCTACTATAGTTTTTATCGAAGTAAAAACCCGGCAAAACAATGAATACGGATACCCAAGTGAATCTGTGACCTATTTTAAGCAAAGAAAAATATCTAAAGTAGCTCTGTATTACTTACAAAAACATAATCTTTTCGATTATAACGTACGATTTGACGTAATTGAGATTTGGGAGATGTTTCTTGAAGAACTCGAGGTGAATCATATAATAAACGCTTTTGAAATAATTATGTAAAAGGAGAATCTATATGAATTCTATAATAATGGTACCAATTATTATTATACCATTAGTTTTAAGCATATATATGTTATACTTATCCATCAAACTTGCAACACTGGGGATAAAAGCCTTGGAGTACTATATTAAAGAAAAAGAAGGGAGATAATTATGCCAGTAATCAGTTTAGAGATAGGTAAAGTATCTAAAGAAGTAAAAGCACAACTTGTTGCAGAAATTTCAAAGAAAGCTAGTGAAATACTTAACATTCCTCAACAAGCATTTGTCACAATAATTAAAGAAAATGACTTTGATAATATCGGAAATGGTGGAAAACTACTTTCAGATCTTCACAAATAGAGAAATGCTATCTCATGAGAGATAGCATTTCTTTTGTATTATATCTTATACTTCTTCAATTCACTTTTAAAGTTTACAATTAAGTCGTCTAATAGACAAATATAATCAGTTAAATCAATTACTTTCTCCGAATATTGGATTACATTAGCACTCATTTCTTCAGAGGAAGCAGAATTTTCTTCTGCTATTGCAGACAAAGAATGAATTCGCTCCATGACATCAGTAAGATTTTTAGTTTCATTTGATAACCGGTCTATTAGATGAACAATTACATTTGAAACATCGATTATTTTATCAGTTGACTGCTCATTATCTCGTGTTACTTTATCTAAGGTGGTATTACTAGTTTCTAATTGGCTATATTGGTTCTGTATGTCTTTTACGAAACCTTCAATCTGCTTAATAAAAAGTTGCAAATTTTCGTTGATACTTCGAACAGCAGCTTTTGAATCTTCTGCAAGTTTACTTATTTCATCTGCCACAACGGTAAAACCTTTACCAGCCTCGCCAGCTCTTGCAGCTTCTATTGAAGCGTTTAACGCCAACAGATTTGTCTGATCGGCTATAGATTCTACAGTAGCACTAATATCCATGATTTTATTAGCTTGAACAGATAAATCCTTACCCTGTTCATTTACATTTGAGAAGTTGTTTTTTACAGAATTGATTAACCCATTTACTTTTTGAATATCTCGAAAAGAGTTTTTCAAGTTATCTACAGATTGTTCCAAATTATTTTTTCCTTCTGTTTCCTCATCTACAATTTTATTCAATGAAGAGATATAATCCAATAATACAGAAACAGCTCCCTCTGTTTCATCTGCTTGATGAGTTGCTCCAGTTGCAACCTCATAAACTACTGTAGCAATAGAATCAGATAATGTTTTCATATTGTCTGCAATTATTGAAAATTGTTTAATATAATTGTCCATATCATCTGTCCCACCTTTGAGAAAGAGGAAATCCTTTTTAATGATTTCTTTTGATTCGTTTAGCAAATCAAATACACTCTCCAATTGGTCATTCGTGTGATAAGAAGTTTTATATGAAAAGTTATAATCCTTTAATTTTAAAATATCATTCTTAAGTGTATCTAAAGGCTTTAAGGTAATATAAGCAGACAAAAAGGTTAAGACACCAATTGATGTGCTGAATATTAAATTAGAAAACGTACGATCTAACCCATAAATAAGGCTAGTACCTATAAAACTAAGTAGGGTAGGAATAAGAGCAATTTTCATAGGTAAACTTTTTATTAAATATAAGCCTAAGAACTTTGATAAAGGTGCTTGTACATTAAAATCAGGATTCTTTTCCATTTTTAATTTTACTTTCATAAAAAAGCGCTGATCTTCTTGGGTCCCTTTATCCAATACAGTAATGTCTAATTTTTCGTTAAAAAAATCAGAACTTCCTTCTAATAATCCCAAAAAATAGTCAAATAAACCACGTTTTGAGATGTACGTAATTTCAATTTCTTTTTCTCCTAATTCTTTGGCTAACATCCTAGGTGGATTCGCTCCAGAAATAATTTTTGTCAGTTGAGTATGGACATCATCCATCATCATTAGAAATCCTTTTAGACTGTACCTTTCAAAATAAGAAGGAAACCATTTACTGAAGGTTTCAATATTCTGTCTTCCTACCTTTCGCCAAATGATTTCTACAGATTCATTTGTTTCTACGGCGATATGATCAAATATTTGAAAAATTTCATTATCAGGAATATTTTCTAATGGATTAATAATACGATCCTTATCCCAATGGACTGCTAATAATGCATTATTTACTATTTCACTATTAAATATAGAATTTAAACTTTTTAACCAAGTAGAGACGACAGTACCTTTCATGATAGCAACATTCCTTTCAAGTTTGTAATAGTGATACTTTGTGATTATTATATCTCTTATATAGTATCGGAATTTTTATGAGAATATTAAGTGTTTTTAACCATAAAAAGGTAATGATTCGTTTGATTTGAATGGTCATGTCTATTCATGGATAGTAAAATAGGCTTGAGAATATAGATAATAGTGCTAAGCTCAATAAAAGTTCACATAAAAAATGATGAGGTTTTAGGTCTCATCATTTTTTATTTCTTTATCTACGGAACAACCTCATTTCCATCCAATCTAAGCCAATCCAATCATTTTCTGCACCAGTAGAAGTATTTGTAATGGTAACTCTATTAACACGTCTAAGATTTGGAACATCAAATTTCAGTGTACTCCAATTAGTAAAGCGTTGGCCATAGGGTCTACCATGTTCTAAGGGGAGGGACCCTCGATGAATTACTCTGTCATTAATACTTATGGTAGCCGAGTATTGTCTAACAGGCGTTGGTGGAGTCTTATCGTCTAACACAGCACTAATATATAATTGGGCATTTAATAGCCCTGGTATAAAGAAAAATTGTGGAATATCAAAAGTCCACTCACCACGATTCCCTTTGTAGAGAATATCTATACTTCCACTAGGATTACCGTAGTTTTGATATCCAGTTAACTCTTTAGATAAAGTTAATGTTGTTTCTGTTGGATTATTTGACAAAATTGGTTGAAGTTGATTTATTTCTATATTTTGTTTAACTGCTTCATTTGAAGCCATAGGAATTTCCATAGGCGTGTACAAATAATTATAATCATTAGGTGAACCAATGTAAGATCTCATATTAATAAACCTCCTAAATTTTTTTAATAATTTTTTACTGTTTCATACTTAATATATTCTATAAAGAAAGTTTTGTTACTTTGATATACAGGATCTATTCTCCTTAAATATAGTAAAGTTTATTATATGTAGCAATCAGAAAAATAAAAAAACATGAAAAACATACAAAAAAAGTAAAAATTAGGGACTATCATTATTATCTTTGTTGACTTAACATACCAATATGAAATAAGGATTAGTTTAATTGAAAATTGATATAATAATTAAGGAATACAATAATAACAAAGGAGGAACGAAGATGAAGATGAGAACTGTAAGTAACAATAAAATGAAAAGTACAAAAAATCAAAAAAAAGAAGATGGAAAATTCCACTCTAGGCATGTTAAGCATGATCCACAGGCCGAAAGTGCTAGAGCTGTATTTGGGATGCAAAATGATAATCCTAAAAATAAATTATGACATTAAAAGCACTAGACTTTGATGAGATGAATATTCACTTACTAGAAGATCAACAGCCATCAACGTATTTTAATAGCCTACCAGATGAATTGTTGAATCAAAAGCCCTTTGACTCACTGTATAAATTAAAGATAACTGAACAGTCACCTATCCATCATCCAGAGGGAAATGTATGGAATCATACTATGTTAGTTGTAGATGCAGCAGCAAATATAAAGGCACAAAGTAAAAAACCAAAGGCATTTATGTGGGCAGCATTACTCCATGATATAGGAAAACCTGATACCACCAGAAATAAAAAAGGTAAAATCACCGCATATGACCACGATAAAGTAGGTAAAGAAAAGGCAACAGAATTTTTAAACAACTTTACTATTGATTTACAATTTATCCGTGAAGTGACTGCTTTAATAAGGTGGCATATGCAAGTTCTATTTGTCATGAATCATTTGCCATTTGCCGATATAAAAGGAATGAAACGAGAGGTAGAACTTTCAGAAATTGCCTTACTAGGTTTTTGTGATCGACTAGGTAGATTAGGAGTAGATCGAAACGAAGAGGAAAAGAATATGAAAGCATTTATAACAAAGATAGAACATGAATAAATGAGAAGCCTTTTTTAAGGCTCTCATTTTTTTTGTTATGCTAGAGAGAGGGGATGTTGTAAAATGCAGAATGGAGAATGCAAAATGCAGAATGAATGTAAAATTTAAAATGTAAAATTATAAAGCTAAAAGCTAAAAGCTAAAAGCTAAAAGCTAAAAGCCAAAAGCTAAAAGGTCGAATGTTAAAAGCTGAAAGTCGAATGACAAAAATTAATAGTCGAATGACAAAAGCTAAAAAGTCGAATGACGAGAACTGAAAAGTCGAATGTGAAAGGCGGAAAGTCGAATGCGAAAAGCCAAAAGTCCAACGTGAAAGGCCAAAAGTCGAATGTGAAAAGCCAAAAGTCTAATGACAAAGACCAAAAATCGAACGCCAAGAGTGCAGAAGTCGAACGTCAAAAATTCAAAAGTAGAACGTAAAAATCTAAAAGTAGAACGCTAAAAACTTAAAGGTCGAAGGTTAAAACCCTGGAGGGCCAACACCAAAAGCCCAAAAGTCGAACGCAAAAACCTTAAAAGTCGAATGCCAAAGCCCAAATGTCGAACGCCAAAAGCCCAAAAGTCGAACGCCAAAAGTCCAAAAGTCGAATGCCAAAGTCCAAAAGTCGAACGCCAAAACCCAAAAGGTCGAATGCCAAAACCCAAAAGGTCGAATGCCAAAACCCAAAAAGTCGAATGCTAAAACCCAAAAAGTCGAACGCCAAAGTCCAAAGGTCGAAAGCCAAAAGCCAAAAGCTGATTAATCCTAAATAACAGTACACGAATTTCCTACTCTCGGAATACATTGGTATAGACAATATTTCTGTTAGGAGGAGATTACCTATGGAATCTATGATGATTCCTGCAGGGCAACATCAATTACCACCATTGCCCTATGGATATAACGCACTAGAGCCTATAATCAGTGAGAATACATTGACTATTCATCACAACAAACATCATAAAGGCTATGTAGATGCTTTAAATGATGCAGAACTAAATCTAGTAGAAGTTCGTAATATAGAAGATTATAAATATATAAAATATTGGGAAAATGAAATTGCTTTTAATGGTTCAGGTCATATTTTACACAGCATATTTTGGACAGTTATGTCCCCAGTTGGAATGGGGGGGCAGCCTGGTCCACAAACAATGAAGCATATCGTCAACTATTTCGGTAGTTTTAAGAAATTTAAAGAACAATTTAATAATGCAACTGAAAAAGTAGAAGGTTCAGGTTGGGGCATTCTTACATGGCAACCTACATGGGGGCGTTTGGAGGTACTACAAGCAGAGAAACACCAAAATCTAACCCAATGGAGTGGAATTCCCATTCTTGTATGTGATGTATGGGAACATGCTTATTACTTGGATTACCAGAATAGACGAAAAGAATTTATTGGTGCTTGGTGGAATCTAATTAACTGGTATGAAGTGGAAAGAAGATTACTATTGGCAATGAGAGGTCAAGTGCCACTTTTACTGTCAAATGGAGAAAAGAGAATTGCACCATTATCCTATCTATATTATCCATATATTAAAGTATGATTGTTAGAGAGTCCTCCCTCATTGATCTTTATAGTGATGGGGGATTTTTTAATATACTTAAATGATGTACAACCAAGTACACCTTAGGTTTTAAAGTCGAAGATGTTTGGTCCAAAAAGTTAAATAGCGACAAGGTTGAGTTAGTGCACATGCAATTGCCTTGAATAACGAGTTAAAGATGACCTTAATAGTTTACACTATTGAAATTGAACTAAGAAAAATGATTTTTTCCTTTTTTGTTATAACTTTTGAGATTTTTGATAAATTATTATATAATAATATATTAGTTGTCAATACCAACCAACTAACCAAGTAAAGGAGAAAAAATAATGGAATTTATGGAAATTGTAAAAGTAATCATTTTAGGTATTATTGAAGGGATCACCGAATGGCTACCTATAAGTAGCACAGGACATTTGTATTTAGCTGATGAATTTATTAAGCTAAATATGTCCGAAGCATATAAAGAGATGTTTTTTGTGGTAATACAACTAGGTGCAATTATGGCTGTGGTGCTATTGTATTTTGAAAAACTCAATCCCTTTTCCTTTAAGAAGTCAATCGTAGAAAAGAGAGCAACATTCACATTATGGTTTAAAGTTATTGTAGCTGTAATACCAGCTGGTATTATTGGGGTATTATATGATGATATGTTAGATAAGTTGTTTTACAACTATCAAACAATAGCGGTTACTTTAATACTATACGGTGTTTTATTTATCATTGTAGAAAATAGAAATAAAAACAAAGATAACAAACCCCTAATCAAAGATTTCTCTCAACTTACATATAAAACAGCTATACTCATTGGAATGTTTCAGATACTGGCCTTAATTCCAGGTACATCTCGTTCTGGTGCAACAATAATTGGAGCCATGTTACTAGGCACGTCAAGATATATTGCTGCTGAGTTTACCTTTTTCTTAGCGATCCCAGTCATGTTTGGAGCAAGTTTACTCAAAATATACAAATTTGGATTTGTATTTACAGGATCAGAAATTATACTACTTTTAATCGGCATGATCGTGTCGCTAGTCGTTTCCATCCTAGCAATCAAATTCCTAATGGGATACATAAAGAAAAATGATTTTAAAGTATTTGGTTACTATCGAATTGCATTAGGAATCATCGTACTCATATACTTTACAGTAGTAAATTAATTATTTTTTTTCAGTTAATTATATAAAAAAGCAAAAACACAGGGCTAAAACTAGACCTGTGTTTTTTAATTATATCATTCTATGAAACCCTAGCATATAATTGAATAGACGTTAAAAGTCAATGCAGAACTTAAAAAGTCAATGCAGAATGCAGAATGCAAAATTCAGAATGGAAATGCAAAATGCGCTAACAGGTGGTCAGCTTGCAGTATTAAGGTTTAATGCCTAGATTTTAACATGCTTTTGGCTTTTAGATTTCATTTCATTTAATTGTAAAATGTAAATTGTAAATTATACAACCGGAGGTTTTTATGGAAGCGATTATAAAAAGGTTTATTAGATATGTCATGATTGACACTACTGCTGATGCAGATTCATTAACCGTCCCAAGTACAGTTGGTCAACTTCATTTAGCCAATCTATTGGTATCGGAACTAATAGAGATAGGACTAGAGGAAGTATCTTTAGACAAAAATGGATATATTATGGCTACTTTGCCATCGAATACGGACAGGGTAGTGCCAACTATTGGATTTATTGCACATATGGATACTGCCCCCGATATAACAGGGAAAGATGCCAATCCTCAAGTAATCTATAACTATGATGGAAAGGATATCCTTCTTAATGAAGAAAAACAAATTCTATTGTCCCCAAAGGATTTCCCTGAACTTAAGGCCTATAAAGGAAAAACCCTAATTACTACAGATGGAACCACCTTGCTAGGCGCTGATGATAAAGCAGGTATTGTAGAAATCATCACGGCTATGGAGTACCTAAGTTGTCATCCTGAAATACCACACGGGAGAATTCAAATAGGGTTTACCCCAGATGAAGAAATATCAAAAGGTGCTGATTATTTTGATGTGAGTAAATTTAATGCTGACTTTGCATATACAATAGACGGTGGGCCTATTGGAGAGTTAGAATATGAAAACTTTAATGCAGCGTTCGTAAAAATCATTATCCAAGGAAGAAATGTCCATCCAGGTACAGCAAAAAATAAAATGATTAATTCTATGGAAATCGCCATGGAATTAGGTGTTATGTTACCAGAAAATCAAAAGCCACAATTCACCGAAGGTTATGAAGGGTTCTTTCATCTATTAAATTTCAATGGCACAGTGGAGCAAACCACGTTACAATACCTCATTAGAGATCATGACTCCTGTAAATTTGAGAGTAAAAAGGATTTGATGACAAAAATAGTAGAATTTTTGAATCATAAATATGGAGAATTTACAGTTACCATAGATATGATTGATCAATACTATAACATGAAGGAAAAAATAGAGCCAGTAATACATATTATCAAACTTGCCAAAGAGGCAATGGAAGCAGTTGGCGTTATACCAGATATTAAGCCTATTCGTGGTGGAACAGACGGCGCAAGACTATCCTACATGGGTCTACCATGCCCAAACATATTTACAGGAGGACATAATTTCCACGGTAAATATGAATATATTCCAGTTGAATCAATGATGAAAGCTGTAGAAGTCATTGTGAAAATTGCACAGATTAATTTAGTTGGAAAGTAGAAAGTTGGAAAGTAGAAAGTAGAAAGTAGAAAGTAGAAAGTTGGAAAGTTGGAAAGTTGGAACTGTTATTTAATCCTACTTAATTCTGTAGTATTGTTCCAACTTTCTACTTTCCAACTATTTTAGGACATGAGTCTTAATTATTAATTATTAATTTTTAATTATTAATTGCTTCATCCCAGTTCATATTGAATTCATTTATCTAGATTATAATGACAGTACAAAATTAAATTGGAGGTCATTATGAGCACGAAGAAAAAGTCAAAGGTTAAAAAATGGATGATTACAGGGGTAATCATCGTTGCTATCGTTGGAGTTATAGGAAGCTATCTTGCGAAACCAGCACCATCATCTTATGAAAGTGTAAAAGCTAAAACAGGTGATATTACAAATTATTATTCATTTTCTGGTAATGTTGAATCAAAGAATTCACAAACAATATTATCTGATAACGTCATGCAGATTTCTGATATTAAGGTAAACGATGGAGATCAAGTAAACGAGGGTGATGTGTTAATCACAACAACTGCTGGTAAGCAAATAAAAGCTCCAATTGATGGTGAAATAGTTGACGTGAATGTAGAAGAAGACGCACAAATTATGAGCGGCATGGAATTATTAAAAATTGTAGATTATGATCATCTTCAGGTTAGTGTGAAAGTAGATGAATTTGATCTAGCAGCAGTAGAAAAAGGTAAAGAAACAACTGTGAAAATAGCTGCCATAAATAAAGAAATCAAAGGGGAAATTAGTAGTATATCAAAGGAAGGTAAGTTAGAAAATGGGATAACATTCTTCACTGCAACCATTGATCTAGAAAAGGACGATAGCCTTAAGATTGGATTGTCAACGGAGGTGAAATTGCTTAATAATAAAGTTTCAAACGTAGTCACTCTACCTATGAATGCAATTTCATTTGATGATAATAACAAACCCTATGTGTTCAAGAAAGCTGAGGATGACACATCAAAAAAAGTACAAATAATAACGGGAATAAATGATGGAATAACAGTGGAAATAAAAAAAGGAGTCTCAAATAACGAAACAATTCTTTATACAAAAGCGAATGCAGCTGAAAGTACAGGTTTTATGAGCAATAGACCAAATCAGCCAGGTACTGGAGGAGACGTAAATTAATGAGTACAATACTAAATATGCAAAATATTTGTAAAAGCTATTTTATAGGTGATGATGAGTTAGAGGTTTTACATAAAGTAAATCTAACCGTTCAAAGTGGTGAATATATATCGATTCTAGGTCCTTCCGGCTCTGGAAAATCTACTATGATGAATATTATAGGCTGCCTTGATGTACCTTCTTCAGGTAAATATCTACTTTCAGGTAAAAATATCGATGAACTGGACGAGACTGAATTAGCATTTGCACGAAACAAAGAAATAGGCTTTGTATTTCAAAACTTTCAACTTTTGCCCCGCATGACTGCCCTAAAAAATGTGGAACTTCCACTAATCTATTCAGGGATATCAGGAGTTGAGCGAAAAAAACGTGCCACGTCAATACTTGAACGTGTTGGATTATCTGATAAAATGCAGAATTTACCTACTCAACTTTCAGGAGGTCAGCAGCAGCGTGTAGCTATTGCAAGGGCATTGGTTACAGAACCCACAATTCTCCTTGCAGATGAACCAACTGGAGCATTAGACCAGAAAACTGGTGCTCAAGTTATGGAACTTTTTTCAGAGCTAAATCGCGATGGTAGAACAATTATTATGATCACTCATGATATCGATAATGCGCGACATGCCAGTAGAGTAGTCAAAATTTTAGATGGACACTTAACGGAACAGGAGGTGGGATAGATGTTTCTTGAGAGCATTAAAATGTCATGGGAAAATATTGTAAATAATAAACTTCGTTCACTCCTCACAATGCTAGGGATTGTAATAGGTGTAGCTTCTATTATTGCATTAATTACCATTGTTCAAGGTGCATCAAATAGTATCAACGATCAAGTGAATACACTGGGCGTAAATAAGATTACAGTCACTGCCATGGGCACTCCACTTAAGCAAGGGTTAAACGAACAAGATATAAAAAACATTTCTTCGGTAGAAAATGTAGAGGGGGTATCCCCTACAGTTTCAGGTACTACAGGTATTGTCTATAATGGAAATGTAATGGAAGAGGTAACAATACAAGGGAAAAACCAGGTTTACTTCAATACAGACACAAGCTTGTTAAAATCTGGCAGAGCAATCAATACTCTAGATTTAGAAAACAAAAACCAAGTTGCCATCATAGGGAGCAATGTAGTGGAAGAGTTGTACTATGGTATAGATCCTATTGGTAAGGCGCTTACAGTAAATAGGTCCACATATACGGTTATTGGCACTCTTGCCTCATCATCAGGGTTCAGTGCAGGATCTAATAACGACGCTGTTATTATTCCTTATACAACGGCACTACGTAACTTAGGGGTGAAAAACATTACAAGCCTAGATGTGTTTTTAAATGATACCAGTATAGCTGATGATACGGTAACGGACATGAAGGGCGTGCTAAATCAGGCGTTTAACTATAAAGATGATGCCTACACTATTTTTAATATGGGAGATATGATAGACTCTTTTCAAACGATGATGTCAATGATGTCTTTACTCCTTGCTGGAATAGCCGCAATATCCTTGGTAGTTGGGGGTATCGGTATTATGAATATGATGTTAGTGTCGATTACAGAGCGTACTACTGAAATTGGTTTGCGTAAAGCCTTAGGTGCAACACCGAATAGAATCCAGCAACAATTTATTATAGAGTCTATATTTCTATCAATATTTGGTGGAATTATAGGCGTAGCACTTGGAAGCACAATTGCATATATAGCTGCAATGGCAATTGGAGTAGGTTTTTCCATATCTATATCCACTATCTTACTTGCAGTAGGATTTTCCGGTGCAGTTGGTATTGTATTTGGATATATGCCTGCAAGAAAAGCAAGTCAATTAAACCCTATTGACGCACTTAGAAGTTTGTAAATAAGTATGAATGCGTAGCAGAGTTATGCTTAGTTGGGAAAAGGATGTGCCTGTATGTTTAATATTTTAGTTGTTGACGATAACGATAGTATCAGAAAGCTTATGACAACCTATTTAAATCGAGATGGATATCATGTTTTTGCCACTTCAGATGGGATAGAAGCATTAGAAGTACTAGATAAAGAGCCAATAGACCTTATGATTGTTGATGTTATGATGCCCAATATGGACGGCTACACATTAACAAAAGAACTGAGAACCTCAAAAAATGATTTTCCCATACTGATGATCACAGCTAAAGAAAGCTTTGAAGACAAGAAAAGAGGGTTTTTGGTTGGCATTGATGATTATATGGTAAAACCCATTGATTTTGATGAAATGTTACTTAGAGTTTCTGCGTTACTACGTCGTGCAAAAATCTCTAATGAACATAAAATCCATGTAGGTAATGTTACCTTAGATTATGAAACCTTAACAGTTACAACAGGGAACGAATCAATTTTACTTCCACAGAAGGAATTTTATTTGTTGTTTAAATTACTGAGTTACCCCAAAAAAATATTTACACGTCAAGACTTGATGGATGAGATTTGGGGTTATGATAATGAAACAGATCAACGTACAGTAGACGTTCATATTAAAAGGTTACGTGAAAAGTTTGATCAGCTTGAAGCCTTTAAGATCATCACAATCAGAGGGCTTGGATATAAGGCGGAAAAATATACATGAAAAAACACTTTGCTTTTAAGTCCATCTATGCCAAATTTACCGCAATTTTTTTAGGAATTTGGTGGCTCTTAAACACATTAACTTTTAGCGTTGTCATTAGAATTATGTCAAATAGTGTTTTTAGTGAACTATCTGTTAAAAGAATAGAACTTTATGATGAATTTCATAGAATTAGAATGGCAACGGCACTCACGTTTCTATTTAGTGCAATGATTGGTACCATCATTATATTAATCGCAGTTAGAGGAATAGTAAAACCCATAAAGCGCATCTCTAAAGCCTCCAAAGAGGTAGCAACGGGTAATTTTGATATCGAAGTAGAAGTGACAAGTGGTGATGAAATAGGACAGTTAACTGCTGATTTTAATATAATGGCAAAACAACTCAAAAGTATAGATATATTACGCAAAGACTTTGTTTCAAATGTTTCTCATGAATTCAAAACACCAATTACATCAATAAGAGGTTTTGCAAAATTAATAAGAGATGGAGAGTTATCCAGAGATCAGCTATATGAATATGGAGACATTATTGTGGATGAGAGTGATAGATTATCCTTGCTTTCTTCAAATCTCTTAAAAATTTCAGAACTTGATAGTAAACTGATTTATGAAGAAGCCTCAAAGTTTTCACTAGCTGAACAAATAAGAAAAACGATTTTAATCCTTCAAATACAGTGGGAAAAAAAAGATATAGAATTTGATTTAGATTTAGAGGAGATAATCATTACAGGCAATGAACATCTACTTCAGGAAGTATGGCTAAACCTAATTCAAAATGCAATTAAGTTTTCCCATAGTAAAGGAGTAATTAAAATTAATCTAGAAAAAAACGAAAGCACGGTAAAAGTAATCATTTCCGATAAGGGAATAGGCATAAAAGATGAAGATAAAAAGCGTATCTTTGAACGATTTTATAAAGGAGACAAATCTCGTTCAACAGACGGTAATGGTTTAGGACTAGTTATCGTAAAAAAAATCGTAGAGTTATCCAATGGAAAAATATACGTTGATACCAAACAAGGTCAAGGATCTACATTCACCGTAGAATTGCCTATATAAACATAACCTGAATGCCATCAAAAAAAATGGGTTCAGGTTATTGTATTTTCAAGGAATTAATGCGGATATGTTTCCCCGATAAACGGGGCACAGCCACTTCGCTCAACATGGAATAAAGAGTCGGAGACGATATTATTATTATTATTAGAAAATATTATTTATTCTACATCTACATCCAAACCTACCTTCCCATCAGTAATTTCGATAATTCGATCAGTTTTTTCTGCGATTCTTCGATCATGAGTAATAATCATAAAGGTTGTTTTGAATTTTTCATTAATATCTCTCATAATATCGTAGATCACCTCAGTAGATTCAGAATCTAGGTTTCCAGTGGGTTCGTCAGCCAAAATAATCTTGGGATTATTGATGAGGGCTCTTGCTATAGCTGTCCTTTGTTGCTGCCCCCCTGACATTTTGGTTGCATTGTTGTTTTTTACTTTATCAAGTCCCATTATATCCAGTAGTTCCATAGCTCGCTCAGTGATTTCACGAGTCGCTTTTCCATACTTAATCCTAAATGGCATTAACACATTTTCAATTGCAGTAAATTCTGGTAGAAGATAGTGGAACTGAAATATAAATCCGATTGTCTCATTTCTAAGAACTGCAAGTTGATTTTTTTTCATCATGTCTGTTCTCAACCCATTAATTGTGACCTCCCCAGAACTAGGACTATCTAAAGTTCCTATGATATTTAAGAGAGTACTCTTTCCAGATCCTGATGCACCAATAATTGAGTTAAAAGAATTTTCTTCTATTTCCAGGTTTATATTATAAAGCACTTGGGTTGTAATTTCTTTTCCATATATTTTATTCACATTATTTAAGGTAATAATACTAGCCATTTTTAATTACCTCCATAGGATCTAGTTTTGAGGAACGACTTGCAGGAATTAAAGATGCAAGTGTTGCAGAAACTACACCAATGAGTCCTGAAGCAATAATAAATTGTGGATCAATAAATAGTGCTACTATAGGCGTCCCATCAGCGTTAACTGCAAATTTTGTAAATGATGTAGCGAGCCCGAGACCTAAGGCTACTCCTAGTACGGAGCCAAAAATGCCTAAAATAAGGCCTTGAAAAAGGAAGATGAGGCTTGCAGTTCTATTTTTTATCCCCATAGCTTTTAGAATGCCAAGCTGTTTTGATTTTTGAAGCACAGAAATTGCAAGGACACTGGCAATTCCCAAAATAACGGAGACTAAAACGAATACTTGTATCATTAAACTCGATATACTCTGACCTTTGAGACCTGCCAGAAGGGATTCATTCTGAGCTTTCCAGTTTTGTACCTCTAGGTCATCAGGCACTACACCAGCTAGTTTTTCAGCGATACTGTCTGCTAAGAAGACATCCTCCACCTGCGTCTCAATAGAGGTTACCTCATGATCATATGCAAAAATTTCCTGTACCAATTGAAGATTGGAAATCCCCCAGGTTTTATTTAAATTGGATACCTTTAAATCATATATGCCTGAAATTTTGGCTTCTTGTTTTTTACCCAAAGGGGTTAAGATCTCTATTTTGTCACCAACATGGAGTCCCGCTTCATTCATGAGGTCTTCTCCAAGGATAATTTCTTCACTAGAAGGAAGTTCACCTTCAATTAAGGCATCTTTTAACTTGTATATTCCCTCTGCTGCGCCAAGATCGAAACCACGCATTAAAACTGGATATGTGTTTTCATTAAATTTGATAAATCCCGAAGCGTCAGCTACAGGCGAGATTTGAGTAATCGCTTTATTTGCCCTACGTATTTTATTCATTATTGTAGGGTAATCTGATATTCGGTTCTCATGATCTTTTGCCATAAAGGTAATTTGTGAGGAACTTCCAATAGTTGTTTCTACAAGACTATTTTGAAGTCCAGCGATTAGTGAACCAATAAACACTTGGACGGATATTCCTATGGCTATGCCTAAAGTGATTAGTATAGTCTGCCCTTTACTAGATGACAGGAATCTCCAAGCGATAGTAAACGCAAGTTTCATTATGGTGCCTCCCTTTCTATGCTGCTTAAAAATAATAGTATATATATCCAAAATTAAGTAATACCAAACATGAATAGTATAACCCTAATATATATTATTTCTGCTACTAAGTCGAAAAGTGTTTGATAAAATAAGCAGAAGGGAATAATAATAGTAGAAGTATTAATATATATAGAGATATTCGAGGAGGTTGATTTATATGAATAGTTTAGAATTGGCGATTAACATGGAACTTGAAGGAGAAAAATATTATACCCAACAAGCTGAAAGAAATAAAAATAATGGTTTAGATAGTGTTTTCCTATTGCTGGCAAATGATGAGAAAAATCATGCGAATATTTTGACAAATAAATCAAAGGATTTGCCATTTGAATTGAAGCAAAGTAATACGTTAAGAGAGTCAAAAGGTATTTTCAAAGAGATTTTTCAAGGGAAAAACGAAATAAAAGAGTCACCCACCCAATTAGATGTATACAAGTCAGCTTTAGAAACAGAGAAAGGTAGCATTGAGTTATATAAAGAATTATTAGCTAAGGCAGTAGAGCACAAAGAAAAAGAATTATTTGGTTATCTGATACAACAAGAAGAAGAACATTACAAAATAATAGATGAAATAATTATACTATTAACTAAACCTGAAGAATGGGTTGAATCTGCTGAATTTGGGATAAGAGACGATTATTAAGTCTTTAAAGGAAGGTGGAAAATGAATGAGGCATTCATCAACAATTGTCATCTCAGGAGAAGCAGGGCAGGGACTTCAAACTAGTGAAGATTTAATGATGAAAGCAGCAGCGCAAGACTATTATGTGTTTTCATGCAATGAGGTAATGAGTAGGGTAAGAGGAGGAAACAACTCTCTGGAAATACGTGTAAGTGATTATCATGTGCACGCATATCACCACAAGATAGACATCTTATTTCTTCTCAACGATCATTCTTTTGATCGGCTTAAAGATCGAATAGGGGAAAACACTCTTGTTTTTGGGGAAGAAATTTTTGCACCTAGAAGTTTTATTGAAGAGAAAAATGCAGAATTTATAGAGCTCAATCTTAATGATTTGGCAAAACAAGCTGGTAGTGCCCTGTTTACAAATACAATACTATTTGGATTTGTAGCGGGTCTATTAAATCTTGAATCTGATCGATGCCATGGACAGATAGAAGACCGATTCAAAAAGCTAGATAAAAAAATAATTGCTGATAATAAAAAAGCTTTTGATAGAGGATATCTAAAAGCAAAAGAGCTTGAAGTAAAGATTGATGTCCCTAGATCTGAGGAAGCTTCAACATACAAAGTTTTAAATGGAAACACAGCAGTGGGGATTGGCGCCTTGGCTGGAGGTTGTAATTTTATCAGCGCTTATCCCATGTCTCCAGGAACTGGTCTTTTAGAATATTTGGCTGGAAAATCAAGTAATTTTGGAGTAATCGTTGAACAAGCAGAAGATGAAATTGCAGCCATAAATATGGTCATAGGTGCATGGTATGCAGGAGCTAGGGCGATTACTACGACGTCAGGTGGTGGATTTTCTCTTATGCATGAAGGGATAAGTCTTTCAGCCATAACAGAAACACCTTGTGTGGTGCACCTTGCCCAAAGACCAGGTCCTGCAACAGGGTTACCTACTAGGACTGAACAGGCAGATCTAAACTGTGCAGTATATGCTGGACATGGAGAATTCTCGAGAATCATTTTTGCTCCAGGCAAACTAGAAGATGGGGTGCTTCTTACGCAAAAGGCTTTTTATTTAGCAGACAAATATCAAGTACCTGTAATTATTCTTACAGATCAACACTTCTTGGAATCCATGGGACAGATGGAACGGTTTACGCTTGAAGACAAATACCTTACATCACATATTGTAAAAACGAAAAAAGAATATCAGCGCTATAAATTAAGTGAGTCTGGACTTTCAGATAGAGGCATACCTGGTTATGGAGAAGGCTTTGTAAAGGTAGACAGTGATGAGCACGATGAAAATGGTGCAATAACAGAGGATTTTGAGATGCGTATCAAAATGCAAAAAAAACGTCTAGGTCGAAAGGAACTGATCTTAACTGATTACACTGATGCTGAATTGATTGGATCAAAGGAATTTACAAAACTAGTTGTAGGTTGGGGTTCCACCTATGGAGTGCTCAAAGAATTCATTGAAAATCAAGACTCAGATCATATTGCTTTCTTATATGTAAAACAGGTATTCCCCTTGGATAAAAAGCTCACAGATTATTTTAACCAAGCCAAATCTATTACAGTAGTTGAAAATAATGCAGCAGGACAGTTTGCAAATTTACTACAACAAGAGCTAGGTGTTCATGTGAACCACCGTGTGAATAAATACAGTGGAGAACCCTTTTCTATAGAAGAAATAGAAAAGAGCTTGGAGGAGGTTTGCAGATGAAAAACTTTGAATTTGAGCACCCTATTGATATTGCTTGGTGTCCAGGATGTGGGAATTTTTCTATAAGAGAGGTACTTATCCAGGCTCTTCAGGAATTAGAAATTGATCCAACTCAACTTGTGTTTTCTTCGGGAATAGGGCAGGCTGCTAAAATGCCTCAGTATGTGAATACAAGCTATTTTAACGGATTGCACGGAAGAGCATTGCCAGTTGCAGTAGCCATTAAAGCAACAAACCCTAAGTTAACAGTTATCGCAGAAGGTGGAGATGGAGATATGTATGGAGAAGGCGGAAACCATTTTATCCATAATATCAGAAGAAACCCTGATATCACGCATTTTGTCCATAATAATATGGTTTATGGCCTCACAAAAGGTCAAGCATCACCTACCAGCAGAAAAGCATTTGTCACAGCTATACAGGTGGGAGGTGTCATTAACGAACCGTTTAACCCTCTTTTAGTTGCATTGACCTTGGGCGCAACTTTTGTTGCCAGAACATTTTCTGGTGAAAAAGAATTAACGAAAGAAATTATGAAACAGGCAATAAATCATAAGGGATATGCCCTAGTTGATATTATGCATCCCTGTGTGAGCTTCAATAAAATTAATAATTACGAATGGTATAAGAAAAACACGACCGTTTTGGATCAAAACCACGATCCTTCAAATTTAATGGAGGGGATAAAAGTAGCTATGGATACAGAAAAAATGGCACTAGGTATACTCTATAAGGGAAAAGAAAAAACATCCTTTGAAGAGCAACTTTCAGTGTATCACGACAATCCTACCCCAATCTCCTTTAGAAAGAGAGATATGGATTCTGTAAATAAGTTAATGGATTAGATATTTCCAGGTATAACAGGTGGCATTTACTCATTTAATCAAGATCTATATATTTAAGAACAGAGAATTGACAATTAGTGAACAAAGAATTATACTGAATAAAAATACAGGAGCCAAAGGAGGCTTAATTATGTGTCTAGGAAAAGTATTTATTGAAAAAGATCAAGAGCTTAGCCCTTTCATGGATAATATAACAAATATATCTATGGAAAATGGAGAACTAGTATTTACTTCACTTATGGGTGAAACACAGTCATTAGTTGGACAGTTAAAACAAATAGATTTCAATAGATCTAAGATTATCGTTACACAAAACTAAAATCAATAAATATTATCATATACGTTAAAAATGTCATCATGAAAATTGATGGCATTTTTTATTTTTAGGAATCCCCAGTACATAAGCTTTAATTAATTACAAATGAGCACTTCGTAGGGGCGCACTGCGTGCGCCTCATTATAATCCCGTTGGGATTCATTTTATGAAAGAAATATTTCCAATTTTGACTCAAAAGATCACCCTTAATCCCTTACCAAGAACCAAGAACTAGCTCCCACCCTGTCATCCTGAGCGCAGTGTCGCCGTGCCCCGTTTATCGGGGAAGGACCTCCGCTTTAAAGACCCAGGAAAGCTCGAAAAATTTTTTACTAGAAACTAAGAACTAAGAACCAAGACCGACCATCGTGGAGAATCTCCTTGGCATAATGTACTTTACAATGAAAAGTGTAAAAATAATGTTTGTTTTTACGAGAGTTAGATTTTTACATTTGAAGTCATGAATAGGCAGGGTATGATATAATTTTATAAAAAAGAACTTTATTAAACTGTCTATTAAGGTAGTCAATAATATAAAATCGAAAGGTGAGATACAATCATGGTGGATAGATTACCACGAAATGAAGGGAAAAATTCTTTAATCGCATTTGTCTTTTCATGTCCTGGATCTTTAGAGGAAAAAAACAAACAGCTGGTACAAGGACAAACTGGAAATAATTTAACAGAACTGATTAAAATTATACGAGAAGATAGCCCATATCAAAGATACTTTGATTCAGAGAATAGATTTGACTATAGGATAACAAACGCTTCTACTATAATTCACTACAAAGCAAAAGACGGAGTTAGTGAACCTTCCAAAGGAGAGATCATGTGTGAAGAAAACATAGATAGATTAGCAGATGATTTGAAAGGGTATAAGGTGATTATCACCTTTGGTGAAAAAGCGAGTACTGCAGTAAATTCCTGTAAAGATAAAATTGGGAATCCTCAAATTATCCATGTCCAGCATTTAGGATTCCAATCTCTAAATCAAATCAAAAAAGATTGCCATGGAAATGATTTATTGAGTTCTAATGGAGATAAAGAAGTGGGTAAGTCCAATACGCTTGCAAGGCTAAAGGTAATTAAAAAAGAAATTATGAGTAAACTTATACTTATAGCAGACTAAGGTGGAAAAATATAATATATTTAGGAGGTTAACATGAAATATAAAATCAAACAGAAAATCTTTAGCTTTGGAGATAATTTCACAATTAAAGATGAAAATGATGAAGACCGCTTTATCGTGAGAGGTAAAGTCTTTGCAATTGGAAATAAATTAAAGGTTGAAGACTTAGTAGGCAATGAGTTAATCAATATTGAACAAAAGGTATTTAGATTTCTTCCAGAATATAATCTCTATTCATCAGATGACCATCTAGCAACAGTCAAAAAAGAATTCAGCTTTTTAAAACCTCGTTTTTCCATAATGAGTACAGTAGGTGATTATGAGATAAGCGGAAATTTCTTAGGACATGAATTTCAAATTTTAAAAGAAGATCAGGTTGTTGTAACAGTGAGTAAAAAAATTCTCTCATTATCAGACACGTATATGACAGAGATCAATAATCAAGAGAATCAGGCGTTTATGTTGGCTTTAGTCATTATCATCGATCAAGTATTACATAACAAGAGTAATCAATGATAATGATGACAGTGGGTGTCATCTACTAAGAACTATCATCCACTACTGTGGAGACGATGACTGTGGGTGTCATATTGAGCAAAGCGAAGCGGAGTCGAGATATCTCCGATTTTGACCCAAAATATTACCCGGAATCCTTTACTAAGAACGAACAACTAAGAACTAAGAACTAAGAACTAAGAACTAAGAACTAAGAACTAAGAACTAAGAACTAAGAACTAAGAACTGATTCTTGGCATAACGTATATAAGACTGATCAAATTGTAATAATAAAATAGTTAATGATCTAAAAGGATGTGAACGATGAAAGATCGCAACAAAGGTATATTATTTATGATCGCATCATCTTTGTTTTTTGCTTTAATGGCAGCAGCAGTTAAGTTTACAGGGGATATACCTACAATGGAGAAAGTGTTTTTTAGAAATATAGTGGGCTGCATCGTATCAGGATATATAATGATTAAATCAGGCGCAGGTTTCAAGGGAAATAATCCAAAGTATTTATCTTACCGTGCTTTTTTAGGATTTTTAGGCGTTGTATTTTATTTTTATGCAATAGGCAATCTTCCTTTAGCCGATGCAGTGGTATTAAATCAGATGAACCCTTTTTTTGTCATCATTTTAGCCGCACTATTTTTAGGTGAAAAGATTAAGAAACTCCAAATTCCTGCGATTATATTGGCTGTAGTAGGTGTTGTCTTTATCGCCCAACCTAAATTTAACTACACTTTAGTACCAACCATAGCAGGGCTATTATCTGCTGTATTTGCAGCTGCCGCCTATACCATGATTCGTCATTTAAGTAAAACAGATAGTTCTCATGCCATTGTATTTTATTTTACAGGAATTTCTACGATTATTACCATTCCATTTATGATACTTGGCGAATTTGTACTGCCAGACTTGGTTACGTTGATCTCTTTATTGACAGTAGGGATATTTGCAACATTAGCCCAATATTTAATGACCACATCATATTCTTATGCAGAAGCAGGAGACTTGTCTATTTATTCTTATGGGAATACGATATTTTCAATATTTGTGGGAATTATCCTATGGGGTGAAATTCCTAACTTGCTAAGTACAGTAGGTGTACTGTTCATATTATCGGGGGCATATCTAAATTACATGGTCAAAAAGTCCAGCTAACGCATTAATTTTTATCAGATAGGTATATACAGAGCACATAGATATAGTATAATATTAGCATAATAAATTCACGGATTCATTAAAGGTAATAGAACATAATTTAGATGATTTATTTGCTGATATATGATTTGAAGGAGATAATTTTTAATGCAGAAACTACTTGACGGAATTGTAAATTTTAAAAGAGGTGATTTTGAGATTCACAAAGAACTTTTCAAAAGCTTGAAAAAAAATCAGAAGCCTCATACTCTTTTTATCACCTGTTCTGATTCACGCTTAAATCCAAATATGATTACTGGCACATTGCCAGGAGAATTATTCATTATTCGCAATATCGCCAATATTATTCCTGCTTATACAAAAGCCTCTAATAATGTGGACACTACCTCTGCTATTGAATATGCAGTACTTGCGTTGGGGGTTGAAAATATAATCGTATGTGGGCATACTAATTGTGGAGGTTGTGAAGCTAGTCTTAATGGACCTGAACAATTAGAACAATTACCTGATACAAGAAAATGGTTGGAATTAATTGAACCAGTCAGATCCAAAGTTCTCAAAGAACTTAAAGATGATGAACCACAAGCTCAACAATGGATGATGGAGCAGATAAATGTGGTTGAACAGTTAAAACATTTACTTACTTACCCTTATATCAAAGAAAAGGTATCTGAGGGAACCCTAGTCTTGAGTGGATGGCACTATAGTATAGAAGATGGCCATATACTTATTTATGATAAAGAGTTATGTACCTTTATACTGGCAAATGAGGAAAATTCTAACATGACAAATATAACTGATAAGGGTTAAAAGAATCCACAAAAGAAGAATGCTTGGTAAAATTTACAGATTGAGAGGAGAAATTATGGATTATGATGTAATTATTATTGGAAAAGGACCTGCAGGTTTATCTGCGTCATTATATACCACAAGAGGTAATGTAAAAACAATTATCATTGGAAAAGATAGCGAATTATCAAAAGCACATGTCATTGAAAATTATTGCTTTATCTCAAAAACATCAGGAAAAGAAATGCTAGAAAAAGGAATCGAACAAGCAAAAAGCTTTGGCGCTGAGATTGTTGAGGAAGAAGTAATCGGTGTAAAACAAAATGACCAAGGTTTTATTGTGTCAACAGATAAAAATACCTATAAAGGAAAAGCAATCATACTTGCTACGGGTAAATCGAGAATAAAAGTACCCATAAACAATGTAGATAAGTATGAAGGAAAAGGTGTACATTACTGTGTTACATGCGATGGGTTCTTTTATGGTGGGCGCAAAGTGGGTATACTTGGATATACTGATTATGCTATACATGAACTAAAAGAATTTGACGGAATCACAACAAATCTTGTCCTCTATACGAATGGGAACAAACTCCAGATAAGTGAGGAAAGCCAAAAATATTTAGATGATAAAAACATTGTAGTAAGAGTAGAAAAAATCCAATCAATTGAGGGGGGAGATTTTTTAGATCGAGTGATATTTAAAGATGGAGTAGAAGAGAAGTTAGAAGGCTTATTTGTAGCTTATGGATCAGCATCCTCTATAGATTTTGCTAGAAATCTAGGTGTCCTCGTAGAAAACAATAATATTATTGTAAATAGGGAACAAGAAACCGATGTACCAGGAATCTTTGCCGCAGGAAATTGTACAGGCAGCTTTGCTCAAGTTTCTACTGCTGTTGGAGAAGGTGCCACTGCAGGACAAAATGTAAAAAGATATATAAGAAAATAATGGTCAAAAAAATAAAATTAAATAGCAAAGAAATGTTTGATTGTATGAAAAGAAGTGTAAAATAAGAGTAAGTAAATATTATATGAAAAAGGAGGCTATCACATGAGTGTTAAAGTATATAGTACACCATCATGTTCATGGTGCGTTAAAGCAAAGGACTATTTAAAAGAGAATAATATTGCTTTTGAAGATATTGATGTTTCAAAAGATCAAGGTGCAGCTACAGTAATGGTTGAAAAATCAGGACAAAGAGGCGTTCCAGTATTAGATATTAATGATACTATAATTGTTGGATTCGATAAAAAAAATATCGATAAATTATTAGGATTATAATACTTATAAGAATTATAGAATAAGGTCTAAAGGGTTAAAACTTTAGGCCTTGTTTTTTTATTAAGTTGGAAAGTTAAAAGAATGCCACATATTTGGGTAGGGGCGATTCACGAATCGCCCAATGCGGTACAATAATCAGAACAAGATAACGTATTTTACTATAGTACGTAACATACGAATAAGGTGTCATTCTTGTTCAGAAAATAGAATAAATTTGATATAATAATACTTATGAAACATAATAAGTTTCTCAAACTCACAAGTTTCAAAAAAAATAGAAGGATTAGACTATGATTGAATATACATATGACAACAAAACCATAGAGAATAAACGAAAAGCAATTGCCAAAGAATTTATGAAACTATCTAAAAATATAAAAAATAGCACCATAAAAGAAATATCTACTGGAGATTTAGCTATACTTTTTGAATTGTACGACCAAGGGTTTTTAAACAATCGACTAAGAGATGAATTCCCAGGAAATTTTAAATTTTCACTTTCTAGTCGAATGACAAGAAGTGCAGGACTTACGCGATGTCCTAAAAATATAAGTGAAATAAAACCGGAAGATGTACTAATCGAATTTCGCTTTGGTGTAGACTTCTTTTTTCAATATGAACTATCAAATAGAAGCAAAATGGTATGTGGGATAGAAACAAGTCATGCCCTTGAAGCGCTACAATTGGTTTTCGAACATGAAATTTGTCATGGGATAGAATTTATTTATTTTCATCAATCTAGTTGCAAAGGAAAAAGATTCAAAACCTTAGCAAACAATTTATTTGGCCATATCAGTAGTTATCACCAGCTTCCAACAAATAAGGAGCTAGCAAGAGAAAAACTTGGCTTACAAATTGGGGATCAAATATCCTTTCCTTTTGACAATCAGATATTCATTGGAGTAATTAATGGAATAAATAAACGAGCAACAATTATGGTGAAAGATAAGAACGGACCATATGCAGATGAACAGGGGAATAAATATGCAAAATTCTATGTGCCCCTAAGTCTGATTATAAAATGATTTGGATAGGGAACCACCTATTTCTCCATTTGCACCTATTCGCTCCAGTCGAAATGACAGGGTGAGAATACTTTTTCAGTGGCTTCCCTTCATTAGGGTAGCAAGAAATCGACAGAATCAATGGCTAAACAACAGCAGGATTCATTTTTTAAGACACAAAAGATGCAATTGTAAAATGGCTCAGAGAGTTTTACATCGTTAAACAGTAGAAAAAAACAATTATTTCTTTGGCAATAGACACAATTCAACAAAAAAACAAGTTTAGACGCGTTTATGAAGACAATGATAAATTTTGTGTAGTAAACCAATGAAGGAATTCATAAAGACGCAGTAAATTCAAAATGGAAGATAAAGGAGAGAGCATCATTAAAAAAATTAAAGGTGCAGTATTTGATATGGATGGAGTAATCATTGATAGTGAGCCACTTCATTTTGAGTGTAGCATCAAAACCCTTGGAGAGTTTGGAGTAGAAGCAACTAAGAAGGATATTGAAAAGTATGTAGGAACTGCTGATTATTTGATGTGGGGAGAGCTCATTGCACAACACGGCATAGATACAACAGTAGAAAAAATGAGGCAAATACAAAACAAGTATAGAGATAACTTATTTACTAAAGACAATATTATACCTGTAGAAGGCACTATAGAACTGATAAAGCAGTTAAATATAAACAACATAAAAATAGGCTTGGCATCATCCTCACCTAGATATTTTATTGAGAAGGTGCTACAAAGTATTGGTATACATGAATATTTCCATGGAATCGTAAGTGGGCAGGAAATTGAAAAAAGCAAGCCTGAACCTGATATATACCTAAAGGCAGCTTCCTTGATAGAGGTGGATCCTGAATTTTGCATAGCAATTGAAGATGCAAACACTGGTGTACGTGCAGCAAAAGCTGCAGGTATGCTCACTTTTGGATACCAAAACCCTAACTCAGGAAAACAAGATCTCTCATCAGCTGATTTAATCATCAATCACATGGATGAAGTGTTAAAAGTCCTAGAGACGTAAGCGTTTTCCTGGATATTTCTTGGGTAATAGACAAGTTTTGATATAAATATGCCTATTACAACAATTTACACCACATAACTACAAGATGTGTAGGAAATGAAGCGTATGTAGTCATGAATTAAGGTTTAATTAAGAAATATATATTATAATAAATTTAACATTTAGATTATCCCCCAAATTTAATCTAAGTTCACGATATAGGAGAGATAAGGTTAAACTTATCTTTCTTTTTTTTGTGTGCCAGGCATGGCAATTGACTAGGTGGTGAAAGTCCACTGTGGGGGTCTGTAGTTACCAACCACTAG
>MCHG01000145.1_pt1 | contig 35274 bp, 35 predicted proteins | sample 787351 | NCBI WGS metagenome assembly MCHG01 (sample SAMN05430296, study PRJNA330682) | permafrost metagenome | biome: Cold desert; feature: permafrost; material: soil; isolation source: enrichment culture inoculated with soil incubated with H2/CO2 at 20 degrees... ... | reverse complement strand
GCTAGGTTCCTCCTAAAGGTTTCAGCCCATGAGCATTCCCCTTTACCAGACTTATCCTGGCGCAATATACTTTCTGATAGTAAAGAAAAAACAGCCATTGAAATCCTCAATGACTGCCCTATTATCGGCCTAGGGTCTTCCGAATTATGCAACTGCCTAACCCTATTGTCTAAACATACATTCCCAACAACACGACCACCAAAACAGCTGTCACTACTGTTAATAATAAGGCAAATACAAAGGCCATTCTAATGACGTTCGTTTCTTCACCTAGCTTATCAATTGCCGCTGCAGCGTTTTGCAATTTTGCTGGAGAAATAACGCTTGCCAGTCCGCCACCAAAAGCCAAACCGGCTGTGACGATGAGCATCCCGGTTACACCCATCTCCAGTAACTTTGCAGTCTTCATTGTATAGGTAGCAAACATTGCGATTGTTGAAGCCTCGCTGCCAGTAATAAATCCTCCCAATAACCCGATGAATGCAACCACTGCACCATAGGCGTCACTGAAGATCAGTGACGAAAAGTTTGCTAAGAGCTGTACCATGCTTGCAACAGCGAACTTATTAGACGCCATATCATAGCCGGAAAGATTCATGATTTCTCCAATACTAAAGAAAATTGCTACTGCAAAAACTGGTCGGGGAGCCCTCTTAGCCCACACTCTAAACGTCTCTTTTACTTGGGAAGACGTCGGTTTTATAAAGGCCATAGAGAGAAAGGTACTCACAAAAATCCAGGTATAGGCATTCCACAATGCTCTCGTCATAATTGGCTTACCGTCAGCCGACAAGCCAGTGATTGGCAAAGTAACCTTCCTATATAAAAAATTAAACATATCCGTTGGAAGGTTGAGAGCGAGAATGACTACAATAAGGATTCCCCAAGGTGTCAGAGCCTTCCAGAGGGAGAAATTTCGTTCGTATTCCAATTCCTCAACTGTAAGCCTACTCTTGTCGATGACCTTGTTCCCAGTTGCTTTAAGGTAAACTACCATCGCAACAATAACGGCTGCTCCACACATGATTCCCGTCAGAACCACCAATCTATCCACTTGATTAGTGAAATATGAAACGAGGGTTATGACCCCTCCAGTAATAATGCACGGTAGCCAGCCATCTTTGATGCCTTGCCACCGTCCGACAATCCAGAGCATGCAGAAACCAATCAAGGTAGAAATGACTGGTAAGAACATGAAAAACACGCCACCCGCCTGTGATAAGCTAATTTCATGACCCTTTCCAAGAAATGAATTCGCAACGTCGACAAAAACAACAATGGGGGCACCTAATAGTGCATAGGTGCAAAGTGCATCATACCCAATACAAGGAAGTGCTATCGAAACATAGGTTGAATATCCCAGTGCCAACATAATGGGCGGAAGCAAGGATACGGGAGTTGCCCCAACGGACACCATCAACGTACCAAAGCCTATATTTACCAACATGATTTGCACGGCCTTGTTGTCACTGGCAATCGTTTTAATTAAAATAATAATTCTTTTGAGAGCACCCGTCTTCTCCATGTACGCCATCTGCAATAAAGACGCTGCGACAACTAACGAAACCGTAAAAGACTTTACCCATCCAGCAATGGTAGACCGAAATATCACTTCAAGACTCGTTTGGAAGAAAAAGAAGGCGATCACTGAAACTGCGATCCATCCTACAATACCACTTATATCCGCAGGCTTTTTCCAAACAACGAGCATCCATATTATTACGGCAATAGGGGTCAATGCTAATAAAAGCGAACTAATTGACATCACTATTGGCACCTCTTTAAAAGTTAATCCTATTGTACAGATTTGCGATACGAACCTTTGAAGTGTAATTCATGAATTTCCTTACGCATTGGGCTGATTGCGGTAATCGAAGACTCGCTTGGCTTTACCCGCGCTGCGTTCTAGGGATCCCGGCTGAACAATTTTTAAACGAACATTAATAGAGAGAACGCCGTGGAGCTTTTGTCGAATGTATCCCGTGAAGTCTTCCAGCTTGGAATAGGGTTCGAGCAGATCTTCACGGGTGAGCTCAACGACCACCTCCAGTTCGTCAAGGAAGTTACGTCTATGGACATTGATAACGTAATGAGGACCGATACCCTCGATAGTCATTAGGACGCTTTCAATCTGGGAAGGAAAGACATTAACACCTCGAATAATCAGCATATCATCCGTCCTGCCCACGACCTTACGCATACGTGCTGTTGTGCGGCCACACTCGCAGGGTTCTTGGGTTATGCATGAGATATCCTTGGTCCGAAAGCGGATCACGGGAAACGCTTCTTTAGTCAGGGAAGTAAAGACCAGTTCCCCTTCCTGACCTGGTTCAAGGACTTCACCTGTCTCGGGATCAATAGTCTCAATGATAAAGTGGTCCTCAGCTATATGATGACCGCACTTGTATACGCATTCTCCAGCGACACCCGGTCCCATTACCTCACTCAGGCCGTAGTTATCCGTAGCAATAATATGGAGCCTGGATTCAATTTCCTTACGCATTTCCTCCGTCCAAGGCTCACCCCCAAACAACCCTACCCTCAGTTTCAAAGAGGAGATATCTATGCCCATCTTTTGCGCAACCTCCGCGATATATAAAGAATAGCTAGGTGTCGCAATGAGCACAGTAGTGCCAAAATCTTGCATTAACATGATCTGTCGCTCAGTATTTCCGCCGGAAACAGGGACGACAAGGGCCCCTGCCCTTTCCAACCCATAATGTAAGCCAAACCCTCCTGTGAAAAGGCCGTAGTTAAAAGCTACTTGGGCAACGTCCTCGGAGGTGACGCCAGCCATAGTAACCATACGAGCTGTCAGATCAGTCCAGGTATTCAGATCGTTAGCTGTATAACCGACGACCACTGGTCGGCCGGTGGTCCCCGATGAGGCATGGACACGAACCACTTCCTTCTTGGGGACGGCGAAAAGGCCAAAGGGATAATTGTCCCTTAAATCGACCTTCGAGGTAAAAGGCAAACGCTTTATGTCTGCTAGGGATTTTATATCTTCAGGTCTAATACCGAGCTTCTCTAATTTATCCCTATAATGCGGAACCTTGTTGTACACCCTGCTAACTGTCCACTTAAGACGTTCCAATTGCAGTTCTTCCAGTCGGCTACGGGTCATACATTCTTGCTCTTTATTCCAGATCACGATTAACCAACCTTTCTTCTACTGTATAATTTGAGAAAACCCGATTGTTTAGAGATAGTGACTTCTACTGGATACCGCTCAACTTGTAGAAGTAGGAGTTCCACGTGGATAAAACAAAAATAGCTATCGCAAAAGGATAGCTACTTCAATACAATCGTTAGTTGCATCATGCTCTACCATCCTACCGCACTGTAAAAATTTACCTATATACCAGTTCGACGGTCACTCATTCTACCTTACTACAACCTGTGAAACAACTCACAGGTTACTCTACCTTATCTATTTTAACTAACTATTGTGGAATTGTCTATAAGAAAGATTAGATAAATACCACGCTTGAAATAAGCGTGGCATAGGATTTCAATTTCATATGATTTTAACGGAAGAGACGATTACTGAATCCTTGATTCGCTTGAACACCTGCTTGACCTTGACCTTGACCTTGACCTTGAAAGCCTTGATTAACGACTACGTTTCTCTCTGTTTGCTGATAATAATGCTGGGGAACATCGATGACATTTTGGCGATTGATTACTACGATTGGATGAATAACAGGAACAAATCGCTGAGTGTAAGAATCTTGCACGCAATATTGCGGCGGGCAACAAATTGGTTTTACACAACCATGCACGAGAAAACACCTCCTTATCTAGGATACTATATTCAATCAGTAATATTATGGTAACTTTTCCAATTAATATATTTTTAAAACCCTATTTTTTCCTTTATTTCATTCACCGCAGAATCATGGTGTTTTTGAAGTATTAAGAGAGAAATCACCGCCCCACATAAGGCTAAAAACATATCCCATTGTGTATCCCATACATCCCCTTGAGTACCTAGAAAAGCGTCCGCTGCGCTGCCAGTAGCAGTCGCTACACCCCATTCTATTAATTCGTACGAGGCACTAATCGCTAGACAAATGCTAATTACAAGAAAAGACAATAGTTTACCGCTCTTTAGGGCGGACTTGCGCAATAATATTTCTCGACTAATTAGTGCAGGCACAAAACCCTGTGCGAAATGACCTAAACGATCGTAATAATTTCGCTCAAGCTGAAACGTATCTCTTAGCCAATTAAAGAAAGGCATTTCAGCATAGGTGTAGTGCCCCCCTATTACCAAAATGATCGCATGTATTAATATTAAAACATACACTAAGTTGGTTAGTCTGAAGCGATTATAAGTGGTTAGGATGAATGCCAAACCTATCAGGGCAGGTAATACCTCCAAAAACCACGTGAACAAATCCTTCGGATTGATGACAGACCAGAGTAGAGTTACCAAGAAAATTAATAGCAAGCCAATATGTAACGGTTCAATGTCATTCTTCTTTGGTACATAATTCACTTCATTTCCCCCTCCTTTCATATCAATTGTCCGAGAACCTTCCTAACCAATTTTCCAAATATACTGACAGTATTCTCCAAAGCTCCATAAATTCCTCTTATCCCAACGCCAGTAACCCGGAAACTCGTTACTATTCATATACCATAAGAAGCATTAGAATGTTTAATAGCCATCCTGACAGGATGGCTATCTCTATTGTTCATTAACTAATTTTTTTCTACAAATATAGCGTCGCCAAATCCACCTCAGGTACAAGTCCTTCATTTGAAGCCCTACTCAGCAAGGATGCGACAGCCTTATACCCTGTCACGCCAATATTTTCGGTGAACTCGTTCACATAAAGTTTAATGTGTGCTTGAGTTACTTCAGTGGACAATTCTTGGCTGTGGTGCAGTATATACTCCTTCGATTCCTCGGGGTGAGCCCAGGCGTATTTTACCGAGGCTTGAATCCAACCAGTGATTGCAGGTAAATCCAGTGAACGTCTAGCAATTATCGCTCCGAGCGGAATTGGCAGGTTAGTATCTTGCTCCCACCAGCTGCCTAAATCAGCCAAAAGGGTTAGCCCATAGGAAGGATAAGTGAAGCGTGCCTCGTGAATCACAAGCCCCGCGTCAACCAAACCGTCACGCACCGCTGGCATTATTTCATGGAATGGTAGAACGACAATCTCACCCACTCCCCCTGGCACATTTTGAGCTGCCCATAGCCGAAAAAGCAAATAAGCGGTTGATCGTACACTAGGAACCGCCACCCGTCTACCTGAAAGTCTTGCGGAATCATTGCTCCAACCCGAACGATTCGACGTCAGGACCATCGGTCCGCAGCCTTTACCCAAAGCACCCCCACATGGCAACAATGCATACTCAGACAAGACCCAAGGAAGTGCTGCGTACGAGATTTTGACGATATCTGGGCCGTCGGAGCCGGCTGCCAAAGTATTTGTGATGTCGATATCCGCGTACATTACATCAAGCTGAGGTGCACCGGGAATTAGGCCGTGTACCCAGGCATGAAAAACAAATGTGTCGTTGGGACATGGAGAGATCGCAATTTTCATAGTAACACCTCCTTTAGTACTGCGCTAGCGGCTTCTAGAACGTCTAGAGCCTCTTTGATTCGCCATGTAGACCTATCACGTGGACCAACCATGTTGGAGATTGCCCGAATTTCTAGAACTGGTAAACCGCGATCATGTGCTGCGAATGCTACGCCATACCCCTCCATCGCCTCGGCAGTGGCCCCTAGTATCCTGGCTGCCAGTTCTAATGCACTCTCTGCCGTACCGGTAACGGTTGATACTGTGAGAACCGGTCCAGTAATAACCGGTAGCTCGGCCGCTACCAACGCTCTATTAACATGCTCTACTAAGCTAGTATCGATCTGGATATGGCTGAAGCCGAAACCCAGCTCCTCCACACTACAAAAACCTTCTGAGGTCTCCGCCCCTAAGTCAGCAGCGACAATTTCGTTCGCTAGAACAAGAGAGCCTACTTCAGCTCTACCAGGAAATCCCCCACCAATACCAGCACTTATAACCAAGCTATACTCAGAAATGGCTAACGCCCTAGCTGTGTTAACCGCGGCAGCTACCGAGCCAACACCCGCCAACATGACATCAAACCTCGAATCGCTATGTAGTCCACGCAACACTGCTTCCCTCTCGGACGATACAGCCGTCATAACAAGAACACGCATCTCAGATTGCTGTCCAGGAGACATTAAACCAGATGTTCTTTGTGCATATTGTTTTATCTTCAAGTTCCTACTCCCTTGTAAAAGTTTATAATTTCTAGTCTAATTGCCTTCACTAATTACCTGCAATTTAATATAGTTTTCCTCTATCCCTAGAGAACTCGTCACCTGAAATTGGAACATTGAAGCTTCGGTGTCGAAAGCCTCACTTTGGAGGGATGCCTATATGTACTAGTATAGCTTATTACTTTACTCAAGCAAACCTTGCAATAGGTATCTTAATAAGTTATAGTAAAGTTTAATGGGTTTCGTGCGGACGTTTACTTCTTAAGAATACCTTTGAATACCATGGGCGTTGTATTTTTACGTATTCTTATAATGGTTTCTGCAAAGACTACATAATGAGTTTTATAAGTAATTAGCCTCTCGTATTTTATGAGCAAGGCTAGTTGCTTAAAATAATATGCTTATACACTGGATGATTTATTCATGTTCATTTAACCATTTGAGATAATCATTTAAGAATATAAATAATTTCAAAGCAGGAGGTACTATTCACTTGACCAAAGAAAATAAACTTCAAATTATTCCCCTCGGTGGACTCGGGGAAATCGGAAAGAATACAACCGCTATACGTTACAATGATCAAATTTTATTAGTCGACGCTGGTCTGGCTTTTCCGGACGATGAGATGTTGGGGGTAGACCTCGTTATCCCTGATTATACATACCTCATTGAAAACAAAGACTTGATTCTGGGCATCCTGATCACGCACGGTCATGAAGATCATATCGGGGGACTACCCTACTTATTGAGACATTTGAACGTTCCTATCTATGCAACACGTTTAGCCGTTGGTTTAATTCAATATAAGCTAACCGAAGCTAAATTGGGACAAGTCACCACCCATGTCATCGAACCTGGACAAACCATAAAACTCGGTTCGTTCGCTGTAGACTTTATCAATGGAAGTCATAGCATACCTGGCACTGTGGGTTTAGCGATTCATTCTCCCCTAGGCACCATTGTTCACACTGGAGATTTCAAACTGGATCACACACCAGTGAGCGGTGGGGTTCTTGACTTACACAAATATTCAGAACTTGGGGACAACGGAGTTCTTTGTCTCATGTCTGACAGTACCAATGTAGAACGCCCAGGATTTACAAAATCTGAGCGCCTCGTTGGAGAAAATATTGACAAGGCCTTTGAGGATGCTGATGGACGAGTTATTTTCGCCAGTTTTGCTTCCAATGTCAATCGGCTTCAGCAAGCGATCTCCGCTGCTGCTAAATACCACCGCAAGGTTGCTACCGTCGGACGAAGCATGATCAATGTCGTGAGTATTGCCTCTGAGCTTGGTTATCTCGATGTCCCAGAAGACACGCTCGTTGACGTCGACGAGGCTATGCGCTTACCTGCAAATCAGGTATGCATCCTTACCACAGGCAGTCAAGGAGAGCCGATGGCTGCACTTACCCGCATGGCAAACCATAATCACCGTCAGATTTCTATTTATCCAGGGGATACTGTGATTCTATCTGCTTCTCCCATTCCTGGAAATGAAAAAGCAGTGTCTCGGAATATTGATCAGCTCTTCAAGTTAGGGGCTAAAGTCATCTATGAATCCATTTCGGGGATGCACGTTTCCGGCCACGCCAGCCAAGAAGAGCTTAAACTCATGATAACCATGGTTAAACCTAAGTATTTTATTCCAGTTCATGGGGAATACCGTATGCTCATGAAACATGCTGAACTCGCTGGACAATTAGGAATTCCCAGGGAAAATATATTCGTAGCGGAGATTGGCAATGTGATAGAATTTACCAGCCATGGTGCAAAGTTTGCTGATAACGTTATTGCTGGTCGAGTTTTCATTGATGGTTTGGGAGTCGGGGATATTGGAAATAGTGTTATGAAAGATCGAACGCTCTTATCCCAAGATGGAATCCTAATCATCATTTTAGCTTTCAATAGTGCTACTAGCAGCATATTAGCCGGCCCCGATGTTGTCACCCGAGGTTTTGTTTATGTTCGTGAATCCAACTTTATGCTCGATGAAGTTAAAGCAATCACGAGACAAACCATAGCCCGCAGTCTCCAAAATGGTATCCATGAAACTCCGCTTTTACAAAATCGTGTCAGGGATGCTGTGAGCAGACATCTTTATGAAAAAACTAAGAGGCGCCCTATGGTTATACCTATTTTCCAAGAGGTATAATAACGTCAACACGTGTCAGGGGGACGGTCCTTTTAACACACTTTAAAGTGTGTTAAAAGGACCGTCCCCCTGACACGTTCGGGGCCTCGATTATTACCACTATTTTGTTTCAACTATATTACTCACTTTAATACGTTAATATCCAGTGGAAACCCAGTTCCATCCCCTTGAAGTAGGTTCTCAAGACTTGTATAGCTCTGCGCGCCATAGAGTGCGCATCCATCTACGATGTAACAAGGAACTGTATGAATACCCAAACGATGGGCTTCTTCAACATCCTGTAAAACAGCTTGTTCATAGGTTCTGGTCACGAGTACATTCCGGAATTTCTGCTGATCTAGGCCGATCTGCTTAGCTAATTCGCACAAAACGTTCAAGTCATTGATGTTTTCTTCTTTTTGAAATTGGGCAACAAAAACTGCAGCATGGTATTGGTTGGCCAACCCGTGTTCTTCTGCATATTTTGCGCCTTCCAAAGCTAATCTGGAGTGTTTGCTCTTATCATTAAAGATCATAAGAAGACCGTACTTTCGGCCTAACGCCTCGATACCCGCCTTCGCCCGGGCAAGATATTTGGGTGACTTCTCTGGTAGTTCAATCCCTTCAGGCCTAAGTTCAAAGGCTTTCCATTCAACCGTAATATGTTTGTCCTTAACCAACTGGTCAAGCGGGACTTTCCCAATTATACAAAAGGGTCATAAGAAATCTGAATAGACCGTCATTTTTTTTGTCATAGGGATTAAATTTCATCATAGTAAGGGAACTGTTCGCCTGTCGATTTTGCTATCGATGAAAGATAATCATTGCCCATACCTGGTCTATGATCTTCTTTAAATCCCTTACCTATTAATAGTTTTAAAGTATTTCTGTTTGATGCATAACCCGAGAGATATTTAGCGCCTTGGTCTTTAGCAAACTTACGTAAATTATTAAGGATTTTATCGAGGAGAGCATCACTTAAGGGGTCGAAGTCTTCATTCTTAACTAAGACAATATCATTAATGAAAACCTCTTCCTGATTAAGTTTTGATATATGGATTGTAATAAGCTTCTCTTCAAAACCTAAATTATCAGCCCACATGATTTGTGGTAATTGCACTCCTAATAAACTGGCAAGCTCGGGACTCTCTTTATTTGACTCATAATATACCTGTAACAGTTCGACGAGGCCTCGGTTATGTGCTCGTGCTTGTACAGAGATGTTATATAGATCTGGATATTTCAGTCTTACTTCATCATCCCGTAACACCTCAAGGCTGAGGTTCTTCCCTATTTCCTCTGTTATCTCTTCAATAGGAAATACACTATTAATTTGTTCCTCCGATGGATTCCACTCTTCTGTATAGATACGCCATGGTTTTAGTTGTGTAGACATCTTATACCTCACGCCTTTCCTAATGTTACCTTTAATTCTATCCTGTTTTCCGCTGAATAACTATTCTCACTCCTAACAAAATAACATTTTCTCATTAAATAAGCAAAAAAGCACTCTCTACGGGTTCAGTTCTTAAACAGCCCAGAGGTACTTTTTTGCTTTTAGAAGTTTGCTTTTGTTAGTTTGTTTTTAAATTAATTCGCCGATGTAGCCAAGTATATCAATAGCACGGATAATCCCAACTGGTTTTTCTCCTTCAAAAACCGGCAGAATATTAATACCCTTAGTCATCATAATGCGAATTGCATCAGATACATCCTGTTCGGTTTGAACAAACTCAGTCACTAGCGGGCGTATTGCATCTTCAACTTTAGTGGTAACGCTCGTACCTAAAGAACTTTTACCATAAAATCTGCTCCACGACATCGAAAAAAGCTCGTCCTTGTCATAGCTCATAGTCTTTCCTTTTATTGTATTGAGTATATCCCGCACGGTTAATATACCTGCAAGTTTCTCTCCCGTTCCTTCTCTTTTCAAGACTAACATGGAACGATGTTCTTTACTGTCAACATGATAGGTTTTGAGAACCTTTATAGCATCCTTTAAGGTATCTGTATTATATACTACTGGGTATTCAGAAATGGGAACCATTAACTCTTTAACTTTTTTTGTTTCAGGCATAATAAGTTCCTCCTTTTTTTTAAGATTATCAGTTTCTAAAAAATATATCTATAGAGAATCAATGTCTACATAATCAGCTTCCTATATGGTACCCCATTAAATACGTTATATGAAATATATGTTACATTTTACTCAGTTATGCATGCCCTCAAGTGAAAAACAGTCTTCTGATCTATCCTGCTAGCATAAAAACTCTCGAAAAGTGTTAAAGTTAACATAAGATTTACATAGGACCTCTATCATGATTGACTAGGGTCAGTTCACTCACTTTCAGAAAGGAATGATTACTATCAACAATACTGATACCCTTCGCAGAAAAATGGAAAGATCTTATGGGCATCTTAGCCCCTTTGAACTGAAGGACAAATTAATTAGCCTGGCCGATAAACATGGAGATACAAGTATTTGGGCGATGCTCAATGCGGGCAGAGGTAATCCGAACTGGATTGCAGCAACCCCACGAGAAGCGTTCTTTACTCTCGGCCAATTTGCTATGCAAGAAACGCGCAGCACTTGGAGAGATGCAGACCTTGCTGGTATGCCTATGACCGTAAACATCTCAGCACGTCTGACCGCTTACCTGGAACAACATCAAGACGCCCCTGGAGTCGATTTCCTCAAAGAAGTCCTTGATTACGGGTCAATCAATTGGGGTTTTAGTCCAGATGCCTGGATACATGAACTCGTAGATGGAATCGTAGGTGATAACTACCCCGTACCCGATCGCATGCTCTCGCATCTGGAACAGGTTGTGCATGCTTATCTTATTCAGGAAATGTGTAATAATGATTCTCCACCTGGAAAATACGACTTGTTCGCGGTTGAAGGCGGCACTGCAGCGATGTGTTATATTTTCGATTCTCTGATTGCGAATAAGTTACTGTCCATTGGGGATAAGATTGCGCTCATGGTACCTACATTTACCCCCTATCTCGAAATTCCACATTTAGCACGCTATGACTTCGAAATTATTCGAATTAATGCTTTGGAAATGGATGAACGAGGGGTTCACACTTGGCAATACACCAATTCGGAGATCGATAAACTTGCCGATCCTAGTATAAAAGCTTTATATGTTGTGAACCCTAGCAACCCACCCTCAGTGGCGATCAGAAATGATTCGAAAAACCATCTGATAGAGGTGGTTAAAAAGTGCAACCCCAACTTAATGATCGTTACGGATGATGTCTACGGCACTTTTGTCGATCAATTCCGTTCCTTGATGGCCGAATTACCATTTAACACCTTGGGAGTTTACTCGTTCTCCAAGTATTTTGGGGCTACAGGTTGGCGTCTAGGAGTCATTGCTGTTCATCAAGACAATGTCTTTGATCAATTATTAAAGGCTCTCCCACAGGATAAATTGGAAGCTCTGGCAGAGCGTTATGGGACAATAACGTTGCATCCTGAACAACTTCGCTTTATAGATCGGATGGTGGCGGACAGCCGCCAAGTCGCGCTGAATCATACGGCAGGTTTATCGACTCCTCAGCAAGTACAAATGGGGCTCTTTGCTCTGTTCGCGTTGTTTGACGGGGAAAACCGATACAAGAAGTTGACCCAGAGGATTTGTCACCATAGACAAGAATTATTATACGATGGCTTTGGACTGGAGTTACGCCCTGATCAGTTTGACGCGGCATATTACAGTCAAATTGATTTATTAGTGTGGGCAGAGATCAAGTACGGTCACGAATTCTCGGACTATTTACAAGCCAGCTATGAACCCACTGACATCCTTTTTCGTTTAGCCGAGGAATCTTCGATTGTACTCCTTAACGGCAGTGGGTTTGGCGGGCCAAAGTGGTCGATTCGCACCTCTCTTGCCAACTTGAATGACGAAGCTTATCGACAAATCGGAGAAACCGTTCAAAGAACGTTTGAAGAGTATGCGACCTCTTGGAGAGCTTCAAAGGATTAAACCAAGGTAAAGTAGCAAACACATCATTGTCGTGAGGAGGCGAAGAAAAAAGGTTGGAAGCGTTACAATGCTTCCAACCTAACTATTCTCATGGTTTGTTATTTACTTCCAAGAGTATACAACGACGAGTCTAATACTTGATCCTGAGCTAGTTTGTTCTTGATTTGGGATTGAACTCCAAACTCAAAAATCATTGGATACAGCCTTTTAACCAAATCAGGGGGAAGTTGAAGTTCCACGGCAAGGTTAACTAAGCGCTGAATAATCTCATTTTGGCGATTAGTATCTTTGACTCGGTCCATGCGTTTTTGATCCCCAATTCTTTGGACTATTTGCATACGGTCTGCTAGCAATTCAATGATACTTTGATCGACCCTGTCAATATGGGTGCGCAAGGCTTCCAGACTGTCTTCTTTTCCGCCAAACGTGAAAACTCTCTTAACTGATTCAGCGACCACTCCAATTTCTGAAGCTAGCTGAATAAACTGTTCTGGGGTCAAAGACTGGGGTCCATCGCTGACTGCTTCTGCGGGATTAGGATGAGTCTCAATTAACAATCCATCTGCCCCAGCCGCAATAGCCGCCTTAGATAAGGAGGAAATTAAGTCTCTTCTACCTGCTGCATGACTCGGGTCAACAATAACTGGCAAATGGGATAATTCTTTGGCTACTCCAACAGCACTTAGATCTAAGGTGTTTCTAGTACTGGGCTCAAATGTACGAATACCCCGTTCACAAAGAATAACTTGGGGATTACCAGCCTCCAAAATATATTCGGCAGCCAACAGCCACTCCTCTATCGTCGCCGACAACCCTCTTTTGAGGATAATCGGTTTCTTAGTTTTACCGGCTAATTTCAGAAGCCCGAAATTCTGCATATTTCGGGCACCGATTTGAATAATATCAACCTTGTCGATCACTAATTCCAGACTAGTCGCATCGATAACCTCTGTCACACAAAGTAGTTCCTGTTCTTTAGCGGCTTTAACCAAATAGTTAAGCCCTTCCAAGCCCAAGCCCTGGAAACTATAGGGTGAGGTACGTGGTTTGAAAACCCCACCGCGCAGAATCTTACCGCCCGCTTGTTTGACTGTTTCGGCAGATTGACTCATTTGAATACTTGATTCTACTGCACAGGGTCCACCCATGAGGATAATTTCTTTTCCTCCAATGGTTACCCCGTTGACCTCTATGGTGCTTCGTGTGGTTTTAAGTCCTGCTAATCTTAAATCATTCATACTAATTACCTCCCCTAAGGTAAATTTGCGGGTTTGCTAATGCATAATAATACGCCTGTCCTTCGATAAGGACAGACGTTAATCTGCTGTACCACCTTAATTGACGCACAGAGCTTCCACCTTACTCGACTCTCTGTGAGGCTGGTTTTGCGATTGTTCTTCCCCTTCAACAGTTTAATATTATACTAGCACCCCAATAAACAAATTTCAAGGGCAATTGAGGAATGCTTTATTGGCTAAATCACGTTTTTACACATTTTGTTATATTAAATCATCATATTCTAAGTATTTATGAAACATTAATAGAATAAGCCAAATGTAGAGTGAAATGAAATAAGCGGAAATGGAATGTGTGTGTGATGTGTTATTTTGATATATAATATATCAAAATAACTAGATCAATAAGGAGTAGAAAATGAAACTTAAAGGCTTTATCTTTGATCTGGACGGGACCTTACTAAATTCACTACCTGTAGTTCGCACCAGTCTTAATAGTACATTATTAAAGTTCAGTGGGCGGGTTTACGCTGACCAAGAATTGTCCTCATTATTTGGGCCTTCGGAAGAAGGCATCTTTAAAAAGTTGTTCCCTGATTCATGGAACGAGGTTCTGAAGTTTTATCTAAATGAGTATGACCGGCTTCATCTACCTTATGCTAAGCCTTTTCCAGGGGTCACTGCAGCTCTATCCCTGTTGCGAGAGCGTGGAATGAAGTTAGCCCTAGTATCAGGTAAAGGCGCGGGAAGCATGGAAATCTCTTTAAAGCATTCTGGTTTAAGAGAATTTTTCGAGGTGATAATCACGGGCTCCGAACACCATGCTAGTAAACCAGAGCATATTAAGCAAGTCCTAGAACTCTGGAATTTTTCACCAGATGAAGTCGTTTATATAGGTGATATCGCCTATGATGTGAAGGCTGCTAAAGAAGTTGGAGTTTTACCAATCAGCGCACTCTGGGCTGAAACAGTACAAGTTCAAAAAGTGTTAGCGATGCATCCAGCTTACGCTTTTTATAACGTCGAATCGTTTAATGATTGGATCACCAAAATGATCAAGTGATTTTTGGAGAACAGCTTACTCTGAAAGTGGGAATCAATATGTTCATTGGAGCACGCACAATTAAGACAGGAATCGCGGTAACAACCACATTCCTCATCTGTAAAGTATTTCGTATTGAGCCTGCTTCTTTTGCAGCAATTACTGCTGTCGTAAACATGCAACCGTCCGTCAGTAAGTCCTTAAACAATGCGTGGGAACAAATTGGTGTTCATTTACTAGCGGCAACGTTGTCTTTAATAATAGGTCTATTTTTCGGAACGAATCCTGTTTCCATCGGTTCAGGGGTCATCATCCTCATTCTTTTATGTAACAAAATTGGATGGTCCGGTGGGATCGTTTTGGGGATTGTATCCATCGTTTTCATCCTTGACTCTCCCCCTGAAACCTTCCTGAGCCATGCGTTTGCCAGAACGCTTAGTATCTTTGTCGGAGTTGGGGTGGCCTTACTTATTAACCGTGTTTTAGCTCCGCCCAGATACAAAACTAAATTACTGAGTACTCTCCATTCTCTTTTCCTGCTCACGTCAGACTATTTCTTAGAAAGCCTTCGTACCTTTGTCCGGGCGGGAAACTTAAGCACCTTTCAAAAACCAGACCCTCAAGAACTTAATAATCTACTTGAAGAAGTTATTACGCTCAACGAACATGCTCGAGAAGAAATAAACGTTGCTGACAATCCTCGTCTAATTGAAAGGCGCTTGGAAATTTGCCGTGGCTTCATCGAACGAGGGCAAAGTATTAACGAAATGACCGCCCAACGGGTCAAAAGAAGGCAGGCAGCCTATTCCGCACAAGAACTCCATCAAATAAACCTAGAATTCCAAGGAGTATTGAATGTTTTATCCGCCGGAATGGAGAAGCTATCTGGACTAATCAATACACTGAGCTTAAAGGTTGATCAAAAGCAACGTGCAGAAGTATACCGAGAAGACATTCTTTACTGGGAAACGTTTGACAAAGCTATAGATGAATGGAACCGGAAAGTCAGTGGGGTCTTTTATCTACGGGCCTTAATGGAGGTCTCCGTCGTCGCGACAGAACTGCGCTGGGCGGACCGCCGTACAAAGTCCCTACTTAATTTACTCGCTAAGTAAATCGAGCCATGTCGACATTAAAAACCCCTACAACGGTTCGCCGAAATAACCACTCCAAATAGTAGAAATATTAGTTCCTACGATGATTGTGGCTACGGGCATGGTTACAAAAATAATACTCACCACAGGATGATGTAGGTCTCTTTGGGCATACTTAAAAAATAATACCCAGCGGATAATCCAGGGGACGAGGATCAAAAAATATCCCCTCATTTATTCTTTTAGTTTCAATCTAAAGAAGGAATTAAACTGTTTTTGTAGAATAACTAATTAATAACTTTGTCGAAAACCAGTGATAATTAAATTCGTAAGGAGTGTTAAACATGGATGATTTAGATGTTCTTCGTCAGGCTATTCTCAATGAAGTGGAAGGAATGGCGTTTTATGACCTAGCAGCCGAAAGAACCTCCAATCCGGAAGTCAAAGAGGCTCTGATCTTTTTAAAGGACCAAGAAGCCGATCATGAAATATGGCTTAAGAACCTTTTCGAAAGACTTCTCCAAAAGAAAACTTTTGAGGATGAGTTCGTAAGTTGGCTGGAGATTCAGCATAAAAACCAGACAGAACGGGAAAAGAAAGGTAAGTCTCCTGAGTTGTTCGCTAAGGCAAAGGAACAATTTGAAGACGGCAAACTCTTCCAAACCGCCACTATGGATCTAGCCGTCTTTAAAGTAGGAACTTTAATGGAACAAGCTGCCATCGATTTCTATTCCCAAGCGGCTGAAAAAGCCACCTCCCCTGAAGCCAAAGCGCTATATGAGCGCCTCGTGAAATGGGAAAAAGTGCATCTAAATACTCTAAATGAAATTCACGAAACACTCACTAAACACTGGTTGGAAAATTACGAATTTTTTTACTCCCACGATATGTAAACACCTTTCAAGGCAATACTTTACCCACGTCGCATAATTCGGCAAAATTTAATATACTCCTCCAATTATTAGGGGTATATCTTTAGTTTATAGTTATAAGGCTGGAAGCAACATCGCTTCCAGCCTTACTTTTTCCTCTTTACTGCCCAATTCACAAATCCTCCACTAAAACACCTATAAACTTTCACAATTTAGACCTCTTTACTTAACATATATTAGTTATTCTTATGAAAGTAGGTATTAGTGATAAATTATAAATTAGCAACAGGAGGCTGTAATAATGGAAGACGACGTTCTCTCTACACAAAAAGATAATAACGCCCCTTCTGACATCTCAGACGACAAAAGACAGGAAGTCGAACTAGTACCCATCTCACAACAACAAACTATCCACCTTAAACCGAAAAAGAAATTTTTTGCCTTTGCTAGCCTCTGCTTAATTAGCGCGCTAATAGGTGGCCTTACAACAGTGGCCATAATTCCCTATATTTATCCCGCAAACGCGTCTCAACTCCAAGCAGAGAGTACTTCACCACTTACACCGGTTGCGTATACTGCCACCGGAACCAATTTCCCTGTGGCACAAATCTCTAAGAATGTCGGTCCAGCGGTTGTAGGTGTTTCAAATTTCCAATCTAGTCGAGGTTCAGATTCTGGTCTTCAAGAAGCTGGCAGTGGTTCCGGTTTCATTATTGACGCAAAAAAAGGTTATATTGCCACAAATAATCACGTCATTGAAGGTGCCAAAAAAATTACCGTTAGCCTAAGCGATGGCCGAAATTTAGAAGCGAGAGTCATTGGCTCGGATCCACGCACAGATCTTGCGGTGTTGCAGATTTCGGATGTTTCCAACCTTACAGCAGTGACTCTGGGCGATTCTTCGAAAGTCGAAGTGGGTGAACCCGTTGTCGCTATCGGAAATCCTGGCGGAGACGAATTTGCACGTTCTGTAACCACAGGGGTCATCTCTGCACTCAATCGCACACTTGCCCTCCAAGGTGTTGCAAGTTACAATCTGATCCAAACGGACGCAGCTATTAATCCTGGGAATAGTGGTGGTCCTCTTGTAAATTATCAAGGTCAAGTTATTGGCATTAACTCGGTTAAATATGCGGAAACAGGCTTTGAAGGGATGGGCTTCTCTATTCCAATCTCAGATGCCCTACCAACGTTACAGCAGTTAATTACTTCTGGTGTCGCCAAACATCCAGCCCTTTTAGTAAGCTCAGACGATCAATACCTTGCCCACGCTAAGAGTAACAATAAGCCCTTAGGTGTCTATATTTCAGGTGTAACACAGAATGGTCCAGCCGCTAAGGCTGGGATTACAAAAGGGGATGTAATCACCAAGATTAACAGTGGCCAAGTACAAAATTCTTCCGATCTTATTCGTGAACTCTATAAAAATAATGTTGGGGACAAAGTAACCATAACCTATATTCGTGATGGAGTGACGAAACAAGTAGAGGCAACGTTGGGGGAAATCACCTCAAATCAGTAATCACCCATTGCCTCAATTCTACTTAAAACAGGCGGATGAGTATATCCAAACCAAACAATGAACCCTGGTGGCGATACATCGGAGAGATTTTTAGTCGCCAGATTAATTTGCAAACGTGCTACTGCTGAACGATCCCCTGTTAATTCCAAAGAAACCTGGTCCGCCTGCTTCTCCATTTCCCGTGAAATATAACTTTGAAGTGGATTTGTCACCATCATAATAAGCAGAATAAAAAGTTGCACACCCGCCCACACCTGTGGCCGATAATGTCCGGCTGTGGGTCTAAGCTTTCTCAAATATAGCGCAAGAAGACCCCAACCCAAAAAATTTCCGATTACACCTAAACTTAGTCCTAGAATAATATGTCCTTTTTGCCAGTGTCCCATTTCGTGGGCGAGTACCGCTCTAACTTCATCCAGAGGATAATTCTCAAGCAGATTGTCATAAATGACGATCTGCTTTGTTGTTCCTAACCCCATAAAATAAGCATTCGCCATCGTAGTGCGCCGACTAGCATCCATCACGAGCACTTCATTAACTTGGATTCCCGCCTTATTAGCTAAATCCTTAACCATACTTATTACTGCGGGGTCTTTAACAGGCTCAAAGTGATTGAACATAGGAGATACGATCACCGGCCAGAGAAAATTCTGAAGCACAAGCCAAACCGCAAAAAGCGTCGCTCCAATAACCCACCATATTTTAGGCCAGTGCTTAAGAATTAAAAAGAACAGTAATACACCGAACGTTGATAAGACTAAATCTAGAACTGCACTTTTGGAATAATCCAACCACCAAGAAGTCCAGGATTGGGTAGAAAATCCCCAAGTCTGTTGCCAATAATAGCTCCCAAATAGGGTAAACGGCAATCTGAGTAAGCGCAGAAAAAACCACACGAGGGAAAAATACATCAATATACTCTTCCAATAGTGGCCACAATTTCTTACTTCCAACCTCTGCGCGATCGCGGCACCTTGGCGACTGAAGACTAACCAACCCAGAACGCTCACCTGCAGCATAAAACTCGCAATAAATAATACCCTGGGCACAAAACTATAGGCTCGGGCATTATGGGCTTGTTCTATCGAAAAGTATCTCAGGGCGGAAGGATTAATCGGTCCAGGATAAAGTGCGTTTCCCAAATATAGGGCGCTAAATGCCCCCGCCAAAACGATTAGGCCCACCCACAGATAGTTCATACTTCGCTTCAAAGTTATCCCCCCACAACTCTTTCTGACACCTAGAATCATATCACATCTCTCTCCATTTCTAGGTTCTATAAGCGAACTCTATTCAACTAAAGTTGGAAATCGAGACATCGGTAACGAAAGCTTATGTGACGATATCTAGGTAATCACTATTTTTAACCATTAATTCCATAACATGCTTATTCTAGTTCATAGAATTCAAGCATCTTTTCGTTTAATTAGAAGCATGCTACAAGTATAAATTTACAATGCTGAGGGTGTGATCAAAACGGAATCAAGTAAAGAACAAGAAAAGCCCCTTCCTAGAAACACCAAAAAAATCATTTTAATAACAACACTTTCTATAGTTGCTTTAGGAGTGCTAACGTATCTAACCATGCATTATACATCTCAACCAAATTTTTGTGCCAGTTGTCATGAAATCCGGACAGCTGTTAACACCTGGAATGCAGGCCCCCACAAAAGTGTGACTTGTCTCGATTGCCACTCCAATCCTGGCAAAGTAGGATATGTCACACGGAAGATTCGTGGCTTAGGAGAGGTTTACCTCCATGTTACTAAGCAAATTCCGACAACTCTCGTTGCTAAGTACAATATTCAAACCTGCATTGTATGTCATACAGGGAACAACAAGGACTATCCCAATGCCAAGAATATAAAACTAGCGCCTGGGGAACCATTAGCTCCCGGATTCTCTCATACCGAAATCCTTCAAACAAATGCTTCCTGTCACGTCTGTCACAAAAACGTTGGTCACGCCGCTCCACAACAGCTTCCGCAATACTAGATAACAGGGTAGGAAATTCATTTCCTACCCTGTTATCTGTGAATTTAGAGTATGATGGGACAATTTTAAATTTCAGTTTCCGTTACATCTTTATCTGACAACGAGAGTTGAAAAACGTTAACACTTTGCCTTTACGACGATTTACTGTGATAATATAACTAAAAGGCTTGCGTCAAATCATAGCCCCAAGCCTTTAGTTGTCCACTATGTACCATGCATACTAATCTTGGAGGTGACTGAACGTCGTTATTCAACATGAAGTTCTCTATTTTTTTTATGGTTTAGCCTTTTTCACTATGGGACTGGCCATTTCAATGCAAATTATTCAGCCAAGCCAGTTGAAGTTGTCTAAAACACTTTGGTTGTTGGCCGTTTTTGGTTTTACCCATGCTGTGTCAGAATGGGGCCATCTTTTTGTGCCCATATTAACAGCGGATCGAGAAGAGTATCTTTTAATCTTGATGATGGTTCATCTTGCCTTTATGGCCCTTTCGTTTGCCTTTCTTTTGGCATTTGGCCTGGCACAGTATTTTGATAAAAAGATTTATCTCTTTATACCGGCAGCGATCTTCATTGTATGGTACATAAACTTCATTCTTTTCTTTGATAAACAGGCTCTAGATATTTGGTACGTTAAAAGTGAGATTTGGGCGAGATATTTACTGGGCTTTCCAGGTGCCATTTTGTCCGGTTTAGGACTTTGGCGACGTCGACAAGAACTCAAGGTTTGGGGAGATAAGATCAGTCACAATCTTCGGAATGCTTCCATCACCCTCCTAGTATACAGTGTCTTAGGAGGATTAATCGTTCCAGCTGGAGATGTCTTCCCCAGTCGAATCTTAAATAATGCCAACTTCCTACTCCTCTTTCATATTCCTGTTCAGGTTGTTCGCGCAGTGTCGAGTATCTTTTTAAGTTGGTATGTTCTGCGAATTCTCTCCGTTTTCCGCTTGGAGTATGAGAAAACTATTGAAAAAATAGAAAAGCTAGAAACACTTTGCGCTGAACGTCAAAGAATTGCTAATGATATCCACGATGGTGCTATTCAGGCAATTTACGGATCAGGGATGCTCTTAGATCGAGCCTCTGAACTCATTGACCAGGATCCGGACCGAAGCAGAGAGTTACTAACAAACGTTATCGAGCGTTATAACGAAACGATTAAATCGTTAAGACGGTACATCCATGGACTTAAATCGGATGATTATGGACAAGCAGCCGTGGAACAGCGATTTCACCATATGTTTGATGAATATCGCCAAGGGTTTCCAACCATAACGTTTCAAGTTTCCATCAATATTCCAATCTGGTTCATATTCATTTCTAAAGCCGTTGATCATACTTTTTTTATCATGCAAGAAGCCTTGGCCAATGCAGCCCGACATTCTGGAGCGTCTAAAATTTCTGTAGAGATATACGGAGATGAACTGTTCTATAGGATGAGCATTCAAGATAATGGTAAAGGCCTAGGATTCCAGAGAAAAGACAGTAACCAGCTATCGTTCGCCTCCGGGTTAAATGGCCATGGGATGGATAGTATGCACCAGCGTTCTAAGCAACTAAATTCTAAACTTGAAATAACTTCAAATGACCAAGGTACTCAAGTCTTAGTTCTATTAGAGAGGAGTGGTCATAATGTTGAAACGCTATAAAATAATGGTTGTTGATGACCACGATGTGGTTAGAATGGGTTTGACTGCCTTACTTGAAGATTCAGAGTTCGAGGTTGTATCCGAGTCAGGTAGCGTAGCAGAGGCCGTAGAGAAGTCAAAGCTAACGAGTCCAGATGTCATTTTAATGGATGTTCGGTTAGCCGATGGCAGCGGAATAGAGGCTTGTCGTCAAATTCTTATAGGTCAACCCGCAGTTCGCGTTCTCATGCTCACGTCTTATGCTGATGACGAGGCCGTTCTACAGTCCATAGAGGCTGGTGCATCCGGGTATGTTTTAAAAGAGATTGGTCGCGAGGCCCTACGAGATGCTATTCGAAAAGTCGTCGAAGGAGAAATCCTCTTTGATCCCGTACAAACCTTGAAATTAATGAATCGTGCACTGACCCATTCGACTCAAACGAGTGATAAAGTAACTACCTTAACAAACAAAGAACGTGAAGTACTCATCGAGGTATCCAAAGGGAAGAGTAACCGAAAAATTGCTCAAGATCTTTTCCTGAGCGAATATACCGTCCGCAATTATGTAAGCAGTATCTTGAATAAGTTGGACTTGACGAGTCGCGTCCAACTCGCCAGTTTCGTCTTTGAAAATGGACTAAATCATTAAGTCTTTTTCAAACGAGGGGGTCGAATGTACTAGTGAAGAGCAGTACATTTGACCCTAATTTTATTTTCAGTAACATTATATAATTCAAGGAAATAGGGAACTATAAATCATGTGACAATCTGATTCCATTTTAGGTTGTTGCTGCAGTAGGAGCTGAACAAGTTGTCCACTGATAAAGAAACAGAAACTATGCTTGAGCGAGACTTGCGAGGACCTAGTACTAAGACGAAAAGAATCATTATTTTTGCCTCGTTAGCCATCGTGCTACTAGGAATTTTCGCGGTAGTTGGAATGCACTACACCTCGCAACCCAATTTTTGTGCCAGTTGTCACCAGATTAGTCCTTCTGTTGTATCTTGGTCTTCTGGGCCACACAACGATGTGACTTGCCTAAAATGCCATGCTGATCCCGGCACAGCTGGGTATGTCAAGCGCAAAGTTGCGGGACTGAATGAGGTGTACCTTCAAGTTACTAACCAGATTCCTGACAAAATAGAAGCGAAGATCAACCCTGCAGCCTGTATCTCTTGCCATTCTGGAAGTAGCGATTATCCATTAGCGAAGAATCTTCTCCTAACTTCCGGGGAGCTTGCGCCAATGTTTCCGCATAAAGAGATGTTGCAGAATAACACTTCGTGTCTAACTTGTCATCAGAATATGGGTCATAGTAAAACAACACAACCATAAGAAAGGGGAAAATTATGAAAAAGCATTTAGTTAAAATCATTGGACTCTCAGTCCTCTCGTTGGCGATCTTAACAGGATGCGCCGGTGCTAAGACTACACCGACACCAACACCAACTCCCGCTCCCGTGGCAGACACAAAAACTCTAACAGCTGTTAAAGCGTCAGCTGCCCCAACAGTCGATGGAAAAGCATCAGAGGATTATTGGGGTAATGCTCCAGTGATGAAAACGACCTTATCAAATGCCGGTGCTCTTCAAGCGGGTACAGGAGGTAAATATGATAATGGTAGTACAGAAGTTTCTATGAAGGCGGCCTATGATGCCGAAAATATTTACATGTTAATTCAATACAAAGACGCTACCGAATCCAAATCCCGGGGCCCTTGGGTTCTAGAAGGTGGCAAATTAGTGAAAAAACCTTACAATACAGATTACGAGGATAAATTTGCTATTAACTGGAATATCAAGGATTCTACAAAGGATTTTAATGATGCTGGTTGTACAATAACCTGCCATGCCGCTACGGATAAAGACGGAAAACCCGTTATGAAGCACTGGACTAACGCTGAGAATGAACTACTGGATATGTGGCACTGGAAGTATGTTCGCCAGAACTCCTTGTTCGGTCCTGACAAACCAGGTCTGATGCATGACCAGTTCATGGATAGCGTTAAATATGATCCGGCCGATGCCAAAACAGCTAGTGCAGGCCGCCATGCAGACCCCGGTGAAAAGGAATATGTTGATAATGTAACCGACGACAAATCGGCACCTAAGTTAGTCTTTGATGGAGCTGCCCTCAACGGCAATCCCTATGTAATCGTTGACGGTCTCGATAAGACCAAACCTTTCACCGCAGACTATATTAAGACCATGAAAGAGGGAGACTTCATCCCTGGTCCGATTGCTAAACAAATTACTGGAGATCCCGCTGACATCAAAGCAAAAGGCAAATGGGAAAACGGAGTATGGACCATAGAGGTTTCCCGCAAACTAAAAACAACCTCCGCTAAAGACGTTCAATTCGATGATCTCGCTAAAACTTACGCCTTTGCCGTTGCTGGCTTTGATAATTCCCAAATCGGCCATGCTTATGAAAATTTAGTCCACAAACTAGCTTTTAAACAGTAGGAGCACAACCAAAGTCTAAAAGCCTTTGCTTGGTTATAATCAAGCAAAGGCTTTTCTCTTGCTTTTTTATCACAACATAGCAATGCCTACTTCTACATGAACACCTAAAATTAAAAAAGACGTGTCACATTACGAAACACGTCTCTCGGCAGGCAGGAGTTAAGATAATTCTTATATAGAAATGCTCCAATTAATTCACTATTTTGCAGTAAGGGTTCGAGTTTTGTTTCTATTAGTAAACTTTTGAACAGAAATAATTATTACTCCAATTGCCAAGGCCAGCAAGACTAGGTCTGCAGTTACCAAAGGCCAGTTGCCCTTTGGCAAGTAAGTCTTGAAAAGAAGCATTAAGAGTGAAGCTAAAGTAGTGATCATCATTAGAATAGCCGGAATAATCGCGAACCAATATTTTTTGCTCTTGTTAGCCAACCAAACACTGACCACAATCAGGGATAATGCGGCCAATAGCTGGTTTGCGGAGCCAAAGATTGGCCAAATGACTTTCCAGCCGTTGTTCCAGGCCAAGTAGAGCATAATTGCAACAGAAAGACCAGAATTAAATAAGTAGGATTTCATAAAAGCTGGTGGATTCTTGAACAAGTTGTTCCATAACTCTTCAAATAAGAAGCGGTTCAAGCGCACTGCAGTATCCAATGTAGTGACGATGAATCCCTCCAACATTAGAATTCCCATGACTGTGCCAAAGGCCATCGGTAAGCCTAGTCCTTTACTCAGGATCCCACCCATGCCCAGCGAGAAGCCAAGAATTGGGTTGCCAGCCCCGACTGCCGGCCAAACTACTTCTTGATAGATTTTAAAATCAATGCCTGAGGACACCGCTGCAATAACCAAAATAGACAAAGTAGATTCTAAAATCATGCCTTTGTAACCGATACTGCGAGCTTGCGACTCTTTCGTAACTTGCTTAGAGACTGTGCCACCAGCCACCAAGACGTGGAAACCCGATATTGCCCCGCAGGCAACAGTGATGAAGAGAAACGGCCATATTAGACCATTCGTAATCGAGCCAGCTGCCATATTAGAGGCAGGTGCTGAAGCTTGAACTCCGGCAAGACCAGCCCCAAAGACCCCGATAATCAGAGCTAACATACCTGTGAAAAGGACAAAGGAATTGATAAAATCCCTCGGTTGTAAAACGATCCAGACTGGAATCCCCGCTGCAATAAAGGTATAGATCCCAAGAATGATCATCCAGGTGTGGGTATTAAAGGTAACCGGATACAGGATACCTAAGTAGATTGAAGCAAAAGCAACGGCAATAGCCAAGAGTGCTGCATAGAGCACCTTGATTTTTCGAACATAAAGAAGATAACCGATTAATGGAGCAAATAAAGTCATCACGAAAACGGAGGTCGAAGCGATACCACCGATCACCGCATTGGGTACTCCTTTAACATCGACTGTTTGCAGTATGGTTTTACCCGCTTCCAATTTAAGTGCTGACAAAGGAACCATTGAAGTTAAGGCCTGAGCCGTGAGGCCTAGGAAAGCCGAGGTCACTAGAACGATCATAGCAATGGTAAAAGCAATGAAAAGCAGGAATCCTGACTTACCCAAGGTTGAATTTGAGACATCCGCCATGGATTTCCCTTTTTCCCGCATACTGACAAAAAGCCCCGTGTAGTCATGAACCGCTCCAAAGAATACTCCCCCGATCACCACCCAAAGCCAAACAGGCATCCAACCGTAAATCATGGCAATCGTAGGACCTAATATTGGCCCAGCACCAGCGATAGAAGAAAAATGGTGCGTGAATACAACCCAGGGATTGGATGGAACATAGTCTCTCCCGTCTTCGAACTCAATTGCTGGAGTAATACGGCTGTCATCGACACCTAATGACTTGCTCAGGTACCTAGAATAATACTCCCCGACAAACCAGAGTAATGGAATACCAATAGATACTAAAATAAGGACATTCACTAAGGTCATCTCCTTTTCCTTTAACTCCTCCTGCAACTATAATATTATCTTAATTTACAATTAGAATCTATTAAAATATTCTGACAATGTTTAGTTACAGTATTTTTCTTCATAAATTGGTATTCAGCACGATCTAGTTTGAACAGCGCTTGAGCGCCCACGGAGTGAAATTTCTTTTACCACTTGTTGCCGAACACGAGGTCTATCCCGGCTCCCTCGGCTTAAACTCTGTGGACTTTTTTGGTCTCTCGGCCATGTCAGCTGGGATCACGAAGCTCCCAGAAACAAAGGGGCTGGGAGATGGCGATTGGAACCAAGAAGAAAGCCAAAAAATGATCGGAGATCTGCCCCTCTATCGCAGTGTAATTTGGCAGGGAGACATTCTCAAGGGCTTTGTGCTTGTTGGTGATACGTCACAATGCGGGGTCTTGACAGGCTTAGTTAAAGCTGGTCGTGCTCTGACCCCTACTCAAAAGAGTTTGACCATGGGAAAAAGAGGGACTCTGGCGGTTGGAATGATGAGGTAGGAATGAACGACGTTTATATCTAAATAGAGGCCATTGGGGATTAGTCCCCAATGGCCTCTATTTCTTTTAACAACTATAGTAAGACTAAGCGTCGTTTTCTTCATGTTCGACTTCCCTCTTTAACCCCACAGTTCTCATACTATTTAAGAAAGTGGCCAAACCTTGTGAACCAAGAAAAATCCCAAATCCTATGATGAATTCGGTTATTATTGGTACTGATGCGAGTAGTGTAAATCCTATAGCAGAATTAGGTAGTCCACGAATGGAACTCACTAATGTGAATACTAGCATCGGCAATGATCTGCCGATAAAGTAAAGCCCGAGAACAGAAAACGCAACTCTCTGTATATCACTTACCTCTATCCCTTCGCCTTCCTTAGACTGGGCTCCCCCTTTAACCATAATTGAAGATAACTTATCAGAAAGAAACCATAGTAAAACTCCAAAGAGGATATATACCAATGAAAAAATACTATTGATGAAACTCTCATGTACCATTGGGGTCGGTGTTGAGACAGAAACAGCTAATACCACATTAGAGAACACATTTATCCCCTGAATAATTATATAGATTCCTAGAATCTTGCATGCTAAGCTTGCGCCCTCTCGATTACTCAGTTTTCTTTCCCCCTTTTTTAAGATTTTCCAGAATCTCTCGAAGAGTTCCATCAATACTGTTAAGTTTTCGCACATGCCATACCACGAAAACGATCAAAAGAACTGGGATGATGATGATGAACGGTAAAAGTATAGTCATCGTTGCCGGAGTCACAAACGCTGGGAAAACATACATCTTTTACACCTCCCTCTATAAAACGACTGAAGCAACTATCGCAAATGTAATAATTCCGCTTAAAACTATCCCACCTATGATTCCATATAACAGGGTTCTATTCGCGTAACCCTTCAGCTCTGAATTGGATTTATCAACGCTTTTTATATGGAAGTAGGATGAAATATTCAAAACGACCAGCATTACTAGAGCCATGGGCAACAACACATACAAATTTGGTTTCTCAGAAACTGAAATACCGTATGGAATCGTAATTGCTTGAAAAAACATCAGGATTGTTAATAACGCCTGCATAATCAATTGTCTCTTTTTGAGTTTCCAATATTCAGTTCCTAACTTATCACGTTCATAATCGAACAACGGTTTCATGGAAGGAAAGATGATCCCTATCAATTCCCCCCGCTTTCGACTTATCATCCCGATGAGAAAACTACTTAGACATATTGCCCCCGCCAAAAAACTAAAGGCTTTGAGGGAGTTTACAAATATCAAAAATATTCCTACTAATCCCACGCTGAAAACATATATGATATTCTGTAGTATGATTTGTTTATCGCGAAGTTTTTTCAATTCTTGTTCTAGTAGCATTAATGGTCCCCCTCTCAAGAATATCGCACTAGATCCATTGTATAGCCGAACAATATCGATTCCCCTTTTGTATTTCAAGTTATAATTTCTCGTCAATGTATTAAATTACCTTTATTCTGGCATATTTGTATTTCTATGAACGATAACTTGAGAAGAATTCCCAAGCTCGCAATGCTATAAACCCAAAGAAAAACCACGCAACCGTGGTTTTTCTTTGAGTGAAATATCTGTTCGTACCCATATTGTTACCTTCGACGCCTGACAAGCCTTGTCCCCAAATATAGCCACGCAGCATGAACAAGCGATGCCTGAGCAGTTACAATTAGGCTAGGGTGAATGATCAACTGTGAAGTCCAGTAAAACGGTATGAAGGCCGAAAGAGTACTTACCCATTTAAGGCCGAGCAGATCGCCCACAGCAGCAAAGACAAATATATTTAAGGCTTTAGAGTAGGTCAAGCCTTGAACTTTGTTATCTGCCAAGGAAAACATAAAAACAGAAACCACAATGCTTTGTATTCCGCTCAATAAGGCAATTAGGATTACTTGCATGAACGACAATTGGAAAATGTCCAAAACGAAGTAACTCAGTACGGTATAGACGATCGACAAGGTGAAAGGAATTAAAAGTCGGTTGGTGATATAGCCTACGTAGCCAATCGGCATAACGGACATGAGCTCATAAATACTCTCGTCTCGTTCATCAATCATTAAGAAAGCGGTCACTGTTCCGAGTATATAGGGAGAGAAGGTCAAGACAACCGCAAGCAGGTAACCATAATAAGGGCTCAACACAAAACCAGTCTTCTGAAACAGAATTGGCTCTACGAGCATTAAAAAAAGTTTGACTACTGCCAGAATTATAAACGGAACGACCATAAACATCATTAAGATGGGATCTCGCATCAGTCTCCTCATATCGAAGGTGAAAGCTTTTGTATTCACCAATGTTCCCTCCTCGTGAAATCATAGTTGCTTTCTCTAATGCCTAATCTAACTCTTAGCTCTTAGCTCTTAACCCCCCTTAGCCTTATGCCTTACTAATTTCTCTCATGCACCCTCAATGCAACTCGATAAATAGCCCAATTCCACACACAAATTACCGATAAATAAAACAGTGTCTCCTGCCAGGATAGCCCGAGAAATGCCCCGATCGTCAGCTTTAGCCCAGCGACATTAGGTAGCACGTTGAAAACCCAGGAGTATGGAAACTCAATCACTGCAAAGCACGGTAAGACTGTCAGGAGCATGAAGGGAATCATTCTGATGAAATACTGATTAATCGTACGACACCCAGCAGCCACCAAAAAGCCATAGAGTGTAAAAAAAACTGATACTGTTGCAGTTGCCGCAATTAGTAGCGGCCAATTAACTCCCTGGAAATGAGTCGTAAGGATAATAAGAACTGAAGCAACAATCGAAAGTAATCCCAGCGTCCCAACCTTTGCCAAGATATACTCCTGCGGTGATAAGGGAGTGACCGCCAAATAGTCGATGATCCCTTGCTGCTTTTCCAGCATAATGATTCCGCCGATGAAAAAGAAACCTAGCATAGCAGGATCAGAAAACACGATCAGGGCAGCCGTATAATCCTTTATTAAACCGCTCGGTATTTTCTGCATAATGATGATATACAAAATGATTATAAGCGTGTAAACCCCATAAAATCCGTGCTTATACTGAAATCTGATATCTGATTTTAGCGCTGCTATTAGCCTCATAGGAGTTCCCTCCCCGTTACTTTAATGAAGATATCCTCCAGACTCGCATCTTGACTGTGAATGCTGATAATCTCGCGGTTGGAAAGGATCTCTCGAAATTGCGGATCACCACCGAGGCGCTCAAGCGCAAATTCGGATGTCCCTTTTTTGCCATGGTCTAGATAGTCAACCTTGACAATTTTCCGACCATATTCCAACTTCAAAGCGTAAGGACTGTCACAAAGCGATATTTGCCCGTCGACTAATAACGCGACCCGGTCGCAGAGTTGCTCCGCAATGGTCATATTGTGGGTCGTGAGGAAAATTGTTTTGCCCTCACTTTTCATCTGCAAGATAATATCTTTGATAATTTTGGCATTCACTGGATCAAGCCCTGAGGTTGGCTCGTCGAAAAACATCAAGGTTGGGTTGTGCATGATGCTCCGAATAAAGTTAAGCCTCATTTTCATACCCTTTGAAAAGCCTTCAACCACCTTATCCTTATCTGGTAACAATCCTACCCTATCGAGAAGAGCATCAAGCTCTCGAGGAGGATTTTTATAATAGTAAGCGATCAGTTGCAAATTCTCTTTTGCTGTCAGCTTCAAGTATAGGTTGGGGAAGTCAAAGGCGACGCCGATCTTTTCGTAGAAATCACGTCCAAATGATTTACGTTCCTTGCCGAATACCTTAATACTGCCTTTATACTCTTTGAGCAAGCCGATCAGGACTTTTTGAATGGTTGTTTTGCCCGATCCACTGGGTCCAAGAAAGCCAAAAATTTCTCCATTTCGTATGTTGAAATCAATCCCCTTGAGAGTATTGTCTTTGGCTCCACGATACTTGAATTCCAAGTTTTTTACCGTTAACATATCCCTCATCCTCCTAATAATAATCAAATGCTCATTATTACTGCAAATAATTATGAAGCCTGCATTGTCATTCCCAGGAATCCAATAATGTAAAATATAAACAGGTCCGTCATCATATCGAGTCTCTGCTTTTCGTCTGGTACGCTGCGAATTACATTCATGATACCGTCGATCAGTTGTCTAGAAATAAGCTCGACGAATTCAGGAGAAGAAAACGTCGCTGTCGAAGTATCCTCGATATGCTCCAAGTAATGAGCGCTGACGAATTTCACGAATTCGTTCTTGGTGTTCTCGTAGTTCGTTCCTGCGCTCCTATCTAGCATGATTAAAAATCGATTTGTAAAGATTGGCTTCAATTCCGATAAAAAGGCGCGTAAAAACCCTTTCCACACTCGAAGATCGGCCGAGCCTCTCGCGTCGAACTCAAATTTATTGTCATAATGATTATTTAACATATAAATAAAGGCCTCATGCTCGTTTTTAACTAGTTCATTAAACAAGGCTTCTTTACTGTCAAAGTAGTGATACAAGTTACCTATCGTCGTTCCTGATCGTTTGGCAATCTGGCGTAAGGAAGCACTAAGATATCCTTTATCAAAGAATTCCTGCTCAGCTTCCTTTAAAATACTCTCGTGCAACGCATCTTTTTTATACTGCATTAATAATCACCTGCTCATTATTAATATACTTCGGCAACCTATTATTGTCAACTACATATTTGCGCTATTCGATCACAAGTCCTGGTGGTGGTTCGTGGTTCCACCAGCAAACAACAATGATAAAAGATCTCACTTGCCAATTTATTAAGATTCCTCTGAAGATAGTTATATTATCCCAAGACATGCTAAACTAATAGTATGAATTCTAGTTAAAGATCGGAGTTGGAGCGAATGCTAAACCTAGCTAAACAGGTTATCGAAATAATTAATCACCAAACTGAAAATGCCAACACAATTACCCGATACCGCAAACCACTTGTCGGGTTCGCCTCTGCCCTGGACCCATTGTTTGATCAAATGAAGGAAATTATTGGCCCCCATCATATGCATCCTACCGAACTCCTTCCGGATGCTCAAACGGTGATCTCCTTCTTTTTGCCGTTTGCCAAGACGATCATTACTGCTAATCGAGAAAGCCCCTTGATCGCCCGGGAATGGGCTGTTGCTTATGTAGAAACAAACACCCTAATCGCGACTATTAGTGCTGAACTCAAGCGTGAATTAACAGCCCTCGGCATAAATGTGGTGACCCAGCCAGCCACGCATAATTTTAATGAACAAGATCTAACGGCGCGTTGGTCGAATAAAAGCGTGGGTTTTGTTGCCGGGTTGGGTACCTTCGGGCTAAACCATCTGCTGATTACATCTGTCGGTTGCGGTGGCCGTTTCGGCAGCACGGTCATTTCTGCCAAAATTGCCCCCACTCCCCGTCCTACCCAAGAGAACTGTCTCTATCTTAGAGATTCCAAATGTCAGTTTTGTGTCACCAACTGCCCCACGGGAGCGTTGACACTCCAGGGTCTGGATAAACAGCGCTGTTATACTCAGTTGCTCGAAGTGGACCTACAATTTCCAGACTTAGGGTTATGCGATGTTTGTGGCAAATGTGCCCTAGGACCCTGTGCTTCATTAGGAAGAGGGTGAGCTAATATGACCGCTAACCCCTTCCGCCTTCTGGTTGTCGACGATGACCCCTCCATACGGCAAATGCTATCTATTGGATTACGCCAAGAAGGCTACTTTGTCGAGCTTGCGGAGCATGGAGAAGCAGCGCTGGAGATTATCCCCAGCTTTGAACCCCACGTCATTATTTTAGATATTATGATGCCCAAAATGGATGGGTATGACCTATGCCAAGCTATTCCGTCAATCTCAAACGCAGCTGTGATCATGTTAACTGCCAAAGATAAATCTGCCGACATCATCCGTGGCCTCCGACTAGGCGCTAATGATTACCTCCCCAAGCCCTTTCATTTCGAAGAGTTATTAGCCCGTATCGAAGTCCAGCTGCGAAACCATTTCCCCCTCTTATCTAGTTTAAAATCCGTCGGAGATTTCACATTGGATGAGGAACAGCATCTCATTTCCTACAAGAAGAAAGCACTTCATCTCCCCCCTAAAGAGTTTAAGTTGCTGTCCTACTTCCTCTGGAACCCAAATCAAGTGTTAAGCAGAGATGCAATTCTCACCCATGTTTGGGGGTACGATTTTAATGGGGATGGAAATATCGTGGAAGTGTATGTGCGCTATCTTAGGGATAAGCTGGAGGATTCCTCACACAGCATTATCCAAACCATACGTGGGGTCGGCTATCGACTAGTTCCTACTCCAACAAGTTAATTAAATGTGAAGGGGGAAACCATTCGTTATGGCAGACGGTAATAACATATTCCAGAAATGGCGAACCTCGCTGACTGGCCAAGTTTTAATCCGTTTTTGGATAAGTTTGATCATTTTTCTTACCTTAATCGGGGGAATTCAGTATCGATTGCTACATAACTATTTATATAATGGCGTAGAAAGCTCCCTGGTGCAGGAATTCAAGAGCATATCCTCTGATAGTGAACAATGGTTGGCCGGTGGACAAACCCTTCCCCGCAGTCTACCCGATCTCAACCAAGGACATCTTGTATTAGTTTATGGCCCCACTGGCGAACTTCGAATCGCCCTAAACCGCAAAGACAACCAAACAAAAAGCCTACTCGGAGAAAGAATCGTCCTTCGGGATTTAATTCAACAAGGGGAATCCTCCAGAGTCATCCGCACGTTAGCCAACGGCGAAAAAATGATGCTCCTTTTCAAGCCCATCACCCGTTCAGCCAATCTTAAACGCCCCCTCTTGGGAACCGTCGTTTTGGCTGCACCGCTCACCTCTGCCGAAGATGCCCTTCGCCAATATCGTCGACTCTATCTTCTAACTGCCCTCGGTATACTATTTATCGGCGGCTTATTTACGTCTTATATTCTACGCAAGCCAGTCCAGCCTTTAGCTAATATCGCTAAAATCTCTCGTCAAATCGCCGCTGGTCAGTATTCTTTGCGCATACCTGAGGAAAAGGCTCCTGCAGAAATTGAAAGCCTACGTATTGCCTTAAATCTGATGCTCGATAAATTAAACTCCGCCTTAAAAATCGAACAACTCGCGAAGGAACAAATGAGCCGCTTTATCTCAGATGCCTCCCACGAGCTCCGAACTCCCTTAACCTCCTTGCGTGGTTTTTTAGAAATTCTAGAGCGTAGCGTAGAGCCTGACCCAGGAACCATAAAAGTAGCCCATCAGACGATGCTCAAGGAAACCGAACGTCTAATTCGAATGGTGGAAGACCTTCTCACGATGAATCGGCTTGCTCAGGCAAAAATCGAGGCCTCACCCATTTCCCGCAATACCAAAGTTCAAGAAATAATACCTGAACTACTCCCGCTTCTGAATTCGATATCTGGCTCACGCTTAATTGAGTTCCAGAAAACTGAGCTCGCCTTCCCTCTTGAGCCCGACGAGTTAAAGCAAATCCTTATCAACCTGGTGAGTAATGCCATCCAATACACCCCAGATACTGGTCAGATCCAAGTAGGGGCTTATGAAACGGCCGACGCTGTCGTCCTTTCTGTTTCAGATGATGGAGAAGGTATTGCCCCCATTGACCAACCCTATTTATTTGAACGATTTTACCGCGGCAGTAGTTCTCGTAAGGACAGGAGTAAAACGGGTGTTGGTCTAGGGCTAGCCATCGTGCATGATATCGTCCAACTGCGTGATGGAGAGATCCACGTGAACAGCACTCTTAATAAAGGCTCAACGTTTTTAATCACCTTTCCTAAACTCTCAGGGAATTCTCAGGTTGCTGATCTACAATGACGAATGTAAGGGCATGGATTGATCGTAAGGATCGGAAATCAGAGTGAACTCGTTCAACGAAAAATGAAAGGATGATAAACATGAAAAAAATTGGTCATAAGCTTTTGGCTACCATGATGACCCTGACCTTTTTAACTGTAACGGCCGTTCCCGCCTTCGCTGAAACAACCACAACTCCCCCTTCCCAAGTGGAAAAAACCGACAAAATCAAGTTTACCCCCGAAGAGGCGAAAGCTCGCTTGCTTGAGCGAATTCAGAAGATCGAGGAGGGCCGCGAGGACATGGCCCCAATTCGCGAACTCAGAACTCAGGTAAAAGACCTTCGGTCCCAAATTAACGAGGTAAGGAAAGCGAACCACCAAGGTTTTAAAAATGCCAAAGACAACAAGGATAAAGCCACCCTACTCGAAGCCCTCGAAAGCCTTGTTAAAGTAAAAGATGATGTCATTGCAATTAAGGACACTGCCGCGATCCTAAAAGCCGATCATACCAAGTTAAAAACTGATCGTGCTGCCAAAGATAGCGCAGCAATCGCAACGGATCTGACAAATATTGAAACTCACTTAACTGCGCTGATCGATCAAGAAAAGCAGGTATTAGCGGACCTGAACGCAACTAATCTCATTCTTTCAAAATCCACGTCATAAAGAAAACCCGGCTTCGCCGCGGTCCTTAGATATCACAAAAATATACTCCTCATGTATTCCTGCAAATAATAGCGGTACCCGTAGGGGCAATTCAC
>MCHG01000144.1_pt1 | contig 35298 bp, 27 predicted proteins | sample 787351 | NCBI WGS metagenome assembly MCHG01 (sample SAMN05430296, study PRJNA330682) | permafrost metagenome | biome: Cold desert; feature: permafrost; material: soil; isolation source: enrichment culture inoculated with soil incubated with H2/CO2 at 20 degrees... ... | reverse complement strand
CTCAACATTCAAGTCGGAAAATCACTACACGTGGTATTCGAAGTTGTGCATAAAATTCGTTAACCGATGACAAATGGGCGGGGATTATATGGATGCATTTGTGGGTACAAGCGGCTGGTATTATGAATGGAATAAAAAGAAAAATCTGGATTGGTTCGTCCGGAATTCCGGCCTCAACACTGTCGAACTTAATACCAGTTTTTATAGGTTCCCCTTTCCAAACCATATCAGAAGCTGGAATATGAAAGGGGCAGGGCTCCGGTGGAGCGTAAAAGTTCACAGGTCAATAACCCACTGGCGCCAGTTAAGTGAGAGTGCTCTTGAAACCTGGGAAAATTTTCGGGAGCTTTTTAAGCCGATGGATCACCTCATTGATTTCTATCTCTTTCAGGTGCCTCCAAAGTTCGATGACGTCACAAAGGCACTCAGATTTGCAGAAGATACAGGACTTGGCGAAAGATTTGCTCTGGAGATAAGGAATAAAGAACTGCTAGGAAATGATGAGCTTTGCGCTGAGCTTATGGAAAAAGTTATCCTTGTATCTGTAGACTCGCCGGATTACAGAGACCGAATCTTTCCCGGAAAAATAGTTTATATGCGAATGCACGGAAGAGAAGGCTGGTACAGTTATAATTATTCACAAAAAGAAATAAGAGAAACTGTCGGGGAAATAAGCAAATTTGGGCCTGAGAAAGTCTACGTTTACTTCAATAACGATCATAACATGCTGGAAAACGCAAGGATAGCTTTAGAAGTCTGGTCTCATTTGTAAACCCAAATGCTTTTCCCCCATTTTCAAAAAGCTCCTTTTTGAGGGTAATAAAAACTTGGCTCAATGACTTCTGTTATCATTTTTTTCTTAAACATGAAACAATCATCTTTCAATTGTCAACCTTTATAAAGAATAAATTATTATATTAAGAGTTGTATTCAAAGCTTGATACGGAGATTTCTGAAAAGTCAAAAGTTAGCTGTCTTAAAATTAAAACTTTAATTTTTGACATTGCAACTGATGACAGAGAGCTATTTACCTGGAATTCCCTATATATAAAAAAGAAGTGAAATATATGTTCTGGAGTAAAGACGATATTGTAGAAAGGCTGAGCAAAATACCTAGAACGTTGGAAGACATCTCAATAGAAGTCTTCGAAGGCGTACCCTCATCAAATGATTCGTTATACAGAGCTAGCCTTTCGATAGAAAATTGCACAGATTCAACCTACATCTGCAGAAACCTACAAACAAATGTAAGCATAGAACAGGTAAGCATAGAAAAGGAACTTACGTATCCTTACATGGATGGTTCTCTTTCAAATGAATTTGCCATTCATGCATCGCAGTACCAATTTATGCTTCCCTATGAAATTCTTGGCCTTGGCATAAGGAAAGAGTACAAAATCTTTCAGCCAGATGAATTAAAAACAAAGTTTCCTATAGCTCATGAACAGCTAACAGAAAATAAATTCAAGTCTGGAGCCGAGAAACAGGAACTTGATTCTGCCGATTGTTACCGCTTGGAAAGCGAAAGCTTCCTTCAGTACATCAACACGCCCAAAATTATAATTACTGAAAATTATAATCTACAGGCTTCGTACGACTCGTTAGGAAAATACGTATTTGCTGATGGAGTAGGTGTTGTTCTTGGAGATCCCACACTCTATCATTATGTAACAGCTGTACTTAATTCCACGATATCAAAGGCTTTCCCTGAGATATGGAGCCGTGAACAGGGGCAAAACAGGAGCAAATTATGCCCAAAAATGTTGAAAAGGTTTCCAATTGTATTTCCAAAAAGTCAAACTACTGAGAACCTTGTAAGCACAATATCCCGCTACCTGATTTATCTTAACAGGCAAAAGCATGCAGCAAAAGTTTACTCCATACCAGGTTATCAAAGATTAATTGATTTCTACAAAAGAATATCAGATCTTCTGATTCTGGATACCTATATGACAAATGATCTTGACCCGCAGCTCCTTGAAATTCTTGAAGAGAATATTACCTCATCTGACGAAGAATTAGAATACAGTGACGACATAAATCTTTTGATCGGGTTACAAGCGATAAAGGAAAATATTCTAGGTTCTCCGGATTTTCGGAATTGCAGGTTCAGCAACGAGTTCACAAATATTCTGGCGACCCTGAAAAACAGTGGTGTCTGGTAAAAGGGAAATTTTCAGCCCCTACAAAATTTACAGTTTTTTTCAGACGCCCTGATTTTCGGTCTTGATTTTTGAAAAGCCGATGGCTAAAGTCAGAAGAATATGCAGTTCGTAGCTTATGGTGGCAGGAATTTGCTGATATAAAGTTTGCTTCTTCAGCTTCTATTTTTGCCTGCAAAAATTCCTTTTCTGTTTTTCTGTGTTCCGAGATGTCGAGAAAACTTCCAATAAAGTACCCGTTTCATGCTACTGATACAGGGATGATACTTCTGAGAATCGGTATATTTTCTCCCCTGAGTTTAAAAAGTACACTCTCTGAAAGATCTCCAACCTGATCCTTAGAGCGGGCAGCACATCCTTCCCACTCTGGCTTGCAGGTTATAGTCAACCCAGCAATTATAGTTAAGTGCCAAACTTCGGCATCATTCTAAATTTAGAGGCGGGCGACGGAATACACAGAAGGGCACGAAAAATTCACCCGATATTTTTTTATGCAGAAAACACGGAAAATAAGGAGGAACTCTAATTTCGTAACCTGAGTTCCCATATTTTAAGCACATAAGCCTAATTCCAAAAGTATGATCAGTCAGATGATTGTGATTTTGAAATTAGAGCCTGCAGTTAATGTGCTTAATTTAAGTACATAATTCGATATCATTGGAAGCTTATGCGCTTAAAAAAGCGGAACTTAGGTTTGTAAATTAATTTTCTTTCAATTAGCCCTCTTGAGCGAAGCGAAAAGGACCTCGCGCTGTTGCACTTGCAGTGCAACTCCCAGAAAATCTCCGATTTTCTGTGATCCCGAAGCTAAACTAGGGAAGCGAAACTCGGGAGCCGCAACTCTGCTGTCCTTAAATTATCTTTTTTATAAATACTTTTGAGTCCATAGTCCACCTCTTACTTAATATAGAGGCACTCTGGAATATTTACAGTTAAATCTCCAGATAAGATTTCATTATCCTATAATCCATTCAGGAGGGGTAAATTATAATCAATTCAAAAGATTCAGTAAAAGATGAAGAAAATTCCGCCGAAAAAAGCTCTGCTGAGATGAAAGATAAGAAAGCGAAAAATCACAGAGCTTTGCTTGAGAGGTACGAACATCGGCTGAAAAACCTTGACCCCGAACTTGTCACCCCAGAAGACGAGATAGCCTTAAAGGAAGCTTTTATGCATGCAAAAGAGGTTTTGGAGCCGGAGGAGCTGGTAAAATGGTTTACCATCAGGGCCGAACCTTTCTACAGATCAGGGTCCTGGAAGGTGCTGTTACCCCTGTATGAAGAGTTGCTTGATATTGCAGAAAAGAACCTCGGACCGGAAAACCCGGAAACTGCGACCGCGCTGAATGGTCTTGCAGGAATCTATCGCTATATGGGGAATTATGAAGAAGCCCTCAGGTTTTTTTCCAGGGCGCTCAGGATCCGTGAAAAGCTCCCTAGCGCTGAACGGCCGGAGACCGGAGATACACTCAGTGAACTGGGTAATCTCTACTATTCGATGGACAGGCATGAAGAAGCTCTTTCGTATTATACCCGGGCACTGGACATCCAAATAAAATCCATGAGTTCGGAAAATATGGGTGCTATCAGAACCCTGAACAGGATGGCTTTTTTTTATAAGGGAATGGAAAGACCCGAAAAAGCTGAAGAACTCTTCACCAGGGCTCTCGAATTTCTTGAAAAGTTTCAGGTGCAGGAGCCTGACAAGCGCGAGATCATGACATATAAAGCCGGTACCCTGAATAACCTGGGCGTTGTGCTATCTGAGATGGGCAAAATTGAGGAAGCTGAGGACAGATATGGACAGGCTTTAAAGCTCCAGGAAAAAGCATATGGCCCAGAGCACCCGCAGGTAGCCCAGACCCTGAACAATCTAGCTCTTCTCTATTTCCAGACCGCAAGATATGAAAAAGCTCTTGTCCTCTACACCCGGTCCCTCGAGATAATGGAAAAACTCGGAAAAACCGAACATACAGGCTTTGCCACAACCCTGAACAACCTCGCAGGCGTCTATGTCCAAAAAGGCCGCCATGAACATGCCCTGGAACTTTACTCGCGAGCCCTTGAAATCCGGGAGCGCATCCTCGGGCCTGAACATCCGGACGTTGCCAAGACCCTAAACAACCTTGGTGAGCTCTACAGAATCCTCGGCCAGCACAAAAAAGCCCTACCCCTCTACAACCGCGCCCTCAAAATCTACGAAAACACTCTTGGCCCGACCCATCCCGATGTCGGCACCACCCTCAACAATCTCGCAGGCCTCCACGAAAGTATGGGCGAATACGAAACCGCAACCAACCTCTACGAAAAAGCTCTCGACATAATTGAAAAAGAATACGGCCCCGAACACCCTTATTTCAAGATCACACGGAATAATTTAATTGGCCTCTACGAAAAAATGGAGAGGAGCTGGCGGAAATAAGGATTATTCAACGCTCAAAGATATTCCATATTTAATCACTTGATATTATTTCGGGGAAACCTTATGGCATCCCTCGGGCCTTTCTGTTTTGCATCCCGAGAATGCCGGAACAGGTTGTTTCTAGGGCTCTTCGCTATTTCGAGTGGGTAATTTAGAGTCACTTTCCAAATGCGATACAACATATATAGTATTTGAAGACATTTAGTGTGGGAAATCACATTCAGAATCAATGTTTATCTATTTGGTGCAGTTACTTTTCAACTGGAAAATTATTTTCAACCCACACAAAAAAGCGAAGAGCCTCTTCTATAAATAAAAACGCAAACTTCCGCCGCATTATTAAAGTTAAATCCTAAAAGTCAAATTATAGAAGTATTTGTAAATCTAGTGCTAATATCAGGGACGAGTGGATTTTATTTTGAGGGTCTAGTCTCATAGGAGTCCATGCGTTCGAATAGTACCCTACAACCAAATACTTTTAAAATTATGTAGGACAGAAAAATAAAGCCCAAAGAAAGTTAAAAAGATAAAAACGAAAAAGATGACCTGCTTATTCCAGAGCAGGATTTCTCAGATTATCCCATGCTTCTCTAGAAATCCTTCAAGTGGCACGGAGTGGGTCTGGAAACCGCATACTTTGTAGGGGTCAGCACCCATGGAAAGGGCTACAAACTGGGCAATGTTCATGTGCACAGTATCGTACTTCGCCCCAAACTCTCTTTCTATTACAGGCTGGTAACGGTCGTACTGAATATGGCAGTTCGGGCACATATGGATCATAAGTTCCACACCCGCTTTTTGAAGGCTGTCGAGTTTCGTCTTTGTAACCTGAAGAGAGGTTTTTTTGTTAAGGTGAAGCTGAGCAAAGCCCATTCCACAGGTAAGAGTGCGATCTTCGTACCAGCGGACCATATCGGCTCCGCACGCTATGGCTATGGTATCTATGAGCTGGGGGTTTTCAGGATTTCCCAGGACGTCGAGATACTTAACTTTATAGTAGTGGCAGGCATGGTGGGCTGCAGCCTTGACACCTGAAAAATCGAACTTCTTCTTTGCTTGAATCTGGCTGGCCTTGCTTAAAAGAATCTCGACTGCATGGTAAAAATTTGCCTTAGAATTCATATCATCTTTTTCGTAAACAAGATCCTCAAGACCTTGCTCTCTGAAGATCGAATTGACTTTTTCCCTGATCTCGTTATCAGTATTGAGAACTTCACAGGCTTCTTTATTTATGGCATAACAGGTTGAACAGAGGCAGGTTATGTTGGGATGCCCGCATCTTCTTGCGACTGCAAAATTTCGGGCTGCAATGGCTGTTGTTGTTAGCCCCTCAAAAATGTCAGTATAATGTCCTATCCCTGTGCAGCAGGACTGCTCATCGTTTATAATATAATCTACTCCAAGCCTGTCAAATGCGTAACGAGTGGAAGTTTCCACCCCAGGGTATTCCTGCCCTACCATGCAGCTTTTAAATAATAAGAGCTGCCTGTCCGGGATATCCCCTATCGTTTTCAAAGCCGAAATCTCCACTCTTGTCTTCTTCTTTCATACATTGGCTCTTCAGAAGCTGATGCAAACTTTTTTCTTGTATAGTTGTTTTGATCCATTTTTCCCTTTCAAAGTATCCTGTGCCTTCAAGAATAGCCCTAACTTCTCCATGGGTATTCCTTATATCCCTGGAACTGAGCCCGAGCTCTACACGAATTGATTCGAGGTCCTTTTTGAATTTGATCCAGCGCTCTCCGAGATCTCTTTCCATATTTTTGACTCCAGCTCCTGGAACTTTGCTGGCCCCATTCTCAGCTAGATATTCCCCAATCTCAACAAAATAGCCAAGCTTCTCAACTCCTATGCCTTCGTTGATAGCCATCTGCCGGAGTACCTGCACTATTGTTGCAGGGCTGTTATTCCTGGGACAGCGCAGGTTGCAGGAATAGCAATAGAAGCAAGACCAGATCATTTCAGACTCAAGTACACTGTGATCATTTTCCAGCACCTTTTTCACAATTTGACGTGGGCTATAATCTGTAAATCGGGCTGCCGGACAGGAAGCCGTGCAGGCTCCGCATTGAATGCAGCGGTCAAGCCCCAAAGAGGCAGGCGTCCGGATGCTTTTCTTTACTGTTTCTGCAAGGGTTTTACATTCCGGAGTATCATATTCGTTTACATATGGCATCATCCGATCATCTCTCCTTCCCGGGCAAGGCTGGTAAAAGCTCCTGCAAGCCCTTTTGTATTTGGAACATAAGCTTTCTTGAAATAGAGCCGGTTTCCTAAATCTCCCATTTCTTTTTTCAATTTCTCAAAATGACTGACAGTTAAAGGATATATGACTTCGGCTTTCGGGCTGTCAGGAGGGTCTTCCAAAAAGAGGATAGAAGATGCCCCGTGTTTAAAAGCGTGGAGTAGCAGATCTTTATCCAACACCAGGCTTGTTGGTACCTTGATTAACTTGACATTTGAGGGATAGGTAAGCACACTGCTACCTATGTTATCACAGGTAAGGGATGCAATCCCGCTGTTTACAAAGCCCAGCAGATCTCCCTCTTTAAGTTCGCCCTCAATTTCGGCCTTTAGCTGAGTTTTCGTGAAGCTTGCGATCTGGATAGCCCCGTTTTGACAGAGTTCAGTGCAGTATCCGCAGCCTATACAGACAAGTGGATCTACGACAATCCTGTCGCTCTCATTTAAAGAAATAGCATTGAAAGGACACTTAAAGCATTCCTCACATTTCGTGCAGAGTAACGGATTGAAAGTAGGAATTTCGTTTGCCAAAGCCTTTGGACTGTCCGTAATAAAAGCCCTTCCCCTTATAGATGCAAGCCCTGCCTGAGCAATGGTATCCGTAATATCTTTGGGGCTCTGAGCAGTGCCACAGACAAAGATTCCGTCAAGTGAACTGTCTACAGGTTTCAGTTTGGAGTGTCTCTCCTTAATGAAGCCACTTTCGTCCTGGCTCAGGTTCAACACGCCTGCGATTTTTCTGGTTCCCTGGGAAGGAATCATGGCAACGGAGAGCACAACGAGATCTGCAGAAAGTTCCTTTATCTTCTGGTTCAGAGTGTCCTCAATTCTTACAACAAGACTCTTATCAGGCTTTTCCACAATTTCGGCCGGCCTTCCCCTTACAAATCTGACTCCCATATCCTGTACCGCCCGATAGTAATTCTCGTAAAAGCCTAGAGCCCGCAGATCAACATAGCAAATCGTGACTTCAGCACCTGGATACTTTCTCTTAATAAGGCTCGAGTGTTTCAGGGCTGCCATGCAGCAGTACCTGGAGCAATAACGATTTCCACCTTCTTTTTCGTCCCTTGAACCCACACACTGGATCATAACTATCCTTTTAGGTGTTCCAGTGTCATCGGAGTGATCAGAAGAATCTTCCGAGGAACTATCACTTTCAAAGGTATCTGTTGAGGATCGGATTATATCAGAAGCTGTCCTTAAATCTGAAGGCCTGATCAATGCTCCTTTTGTAGGGCCATTGATTCCAAGCATTCTAGCAAGTTCCATCTGAGTTATCACATTTTTGAAAATCCCATATCCGTACTGGGGTTTCTGGGTTGCATCATACTCCTTAAAGCCGGTAGCAACAATGACTGCACCAACATTGAGTTCAACAATCTCTTCTTTCTGCGAAAAATCAATTGCCCCGGATTTACAAACATCCGCACATTTTCCGCATGTTTCACCATTAATCTGCAGACATTTATCAGGGTCTATACAGTAAGTCTTAGGAACAGCCTGGGAAAAACTCAGGGAAATTGCCTTTTTGTCTACAGACCCACAGTTAAATTCGTTTTCAACCATAACAGGACAGGCACGGCTGCATCGGCCACATCCTGTACAGTTATCGTGCACATATCTCGGTTTTTTCCTGAGCCTGACTGTGAAGTTGCCGGCGCTTCCGCTTAAACTTTCCACCTCAGTCCAAGTGAAAAGAGTTATCTTCGGGTTAGCTACTACCTCGTTCATCAGCGGGCTCAATGAACACATTGCACACTCTTCCGCAAGCTTGTCAGGGGAAAATACCTTGCCTATTTTCGCCATATTTCCACCTATACTGGATTCTTTCTCAACCAGGTAAGTGGAAATTCCATTATCTGCAAGATTTACTGCCGCAGTAATCCCTGCAATTCCCCCACCGATAACAAGCGCTTTTGGAGTGATATCCACTTTTATTTCTCCAAGGGGCTGACTATTTTCCAGGCGTCTGAGTTTTCCCCGGAGAAGAGAAAGAGCTTTTTCCGTAGCTTCGGCTTTATCTGGATGAACCCAAGAACAGTGTTCCCTGAGGTTTGCAATCTCTAGCATTGCTCCGTTAAGTCCCGCTTCCTGGATACACTTTTTAAAGAGGGTGCCATGTTTGGAAGGAGTACACGAACCTATAACTATCCGGTTCAGGTTCCCTTCAGAAATCTTATTTTTGATCAGGGCTTGTCCCTCGCTAGAACAGAGATACTCGTAATCGAGGACCGAAATCCCTTCTGCCTTAAGGGTTTTCTTAAGAAAATTAATGTCAATGTGGTCTGAGATATTCCCACTGCAGTGGCAGATAAATACAGCGGTTTTGTTCAGGGCGGTATTCATTGTACTAAATATTTAAGGGATTTATATTTAAGACTTACCAAAACATAGGGTATAATGACCCAAAAAGGTAAAAAGCAAACCAATACTTTCAAAAAAAGGATATTTATTTAGAGAAAAGTACATTTCACCTTTCCATCGGTTTTATTCTTATTATAATTATATTTCTTTAACCTAAAAACACTAAATCTAAAAATGTTTTTATCATATATATATTTTAATGAAGACTTGGAAATGAGTTTAATAAAAGTTCCACTTTCTAATTTATTTTTGACCTACTGGTCTCGGGATATAAATGTACAAAATGACCTGCTGGTTTCATAATCTAAATATAAAAAAGCTTAAAAAGTTAAATTGTTAAAAAGTTTTTATGGGCATATAATTATATATATGAAGAAAGTATTATTATTTAAATAAACTGAGGAAAACAGATTTTGTGAGATACTCCCACAGATCAGAAACTCATTTAAATAGAAATATATTAAATAATATATGTAAAAAATATTTAAGTATGACGTGATTAAAATGATACGTTTCTGTTAGTCTGATAATACTGGATAAAAAATAATATCAGAAGCGAACATAAGTTCCCCTTCAGGTATAAATGGAAGATGATAGTTGTGGCAGAAAATGGGTTTAAATCAGAGAATAATGATTTTAAAATGGGAGATGTTGAGTACGAAATGGTGGAGCTATTGAGAAGGCTTAGTATAAACAGGCCAGTTGCTTACACCCTTACGTGCCTCTCCAAAGGAGAGGAGATTTCTTCCCAGTGTATCGAAATGGTATCAGGCTTAAGACAACCTGAAGTCAGTATTGCAATGCGCTATCTTCTAGAAAATAATTGGATAGATATGCGGGAAGAAAAGAAGAACCTGGGCAAAGGCAGGCCGGTTAAATTGTACAAATTAACAGTCCCAATGGAAACTATTATTAACACAATAGAAGAAAATGTAATGGCTGAGAGCAGGACCGTACTCCAAAACATAGAACGACTCAAGAGCCTTTCCTAAATATCAATTTATAAGCTGAAATGCCAAAAGCGTTTCTCTTAAATACCCGGTAAAATTATAATTATCTTGCTTAAATCTGGGTTTTAAAACCCGGATATGCTCCTTATTCTTAGATCTAGATATATTCCTCTTAGATATAAATTTAGATATAAAGATACACTTCAATGTATTCTTATAGTATTATCCTTTTACTAGACCTGAATTTCAAAAACAATAGAGAAGAAGAAAATTTTTCGAATGCAAAATCCATTGGAAAAAACGTTTTTGGTAGAGATAAAAGAGTAATTCAACTGGTCTCCCGACTTCATTATAATAATATTTTGTAAGTAACTTATATAAGGTGCTTTTACATCCAAATCTATCTTATAAACTGGTATAGAAGAAGACACCAAACCATAGCTTAAGTTTTCCGAGTCTTTTTTATTTTTTCGGTTTGATTCAATTCTTCACTAATCTCCAAAAGTTCGCGGACTTTGTATACGGTAGTTCTCAATAAGAAAGTTTATAACTCGCTGGATGCCAGTACCAGAACAGACAGCGTCACTTGAATTTAATTCTAAAGAGATGACAGCCTTCATTGAGAAAACTTTTTAGTTTTCATTAAGAAAACTTTTTATCCGTGTTCTTTAAGAAAACTTTTTATCCGTGTTCTTTAATATACGCAACGTTTTTAAGCATCTTATATTATTATCATGCAGCTGATAATTATTTACCTTTAAAGCTCATTTGATCCTGTATTCGGGCTACTGGAAAGCAGGCGATATAGGTTAATTTAAAAATTCTAAATTGAGGCTTATAAAAATGCAGTACCAGGCAACAGTTACAATTGAACAGAAAGCAGGCATGCTTGACCCTGAAGGCACTACAGCAAAAAGGGCTCTCGGACACCTTGGCTACGAAGTCAGCAGCGTAAAGACCGCAAAGTTGTATGAAATCGTGCTCGAAGCCGAATCTGCAGATATTGCACAACAGAAGGTTGATGAAATGTGCCAGAAACTTATTGCAAACCCAATCGTCCACAACTATACAATCGAACTCAAGGAGCTTAACTGAGAGCTATCCTGCAGATAGGGATTGAAACATCAGAAAAGCTAAAAATTTTGAAATGCTGAAGATTGAGGGAAAAAGATGAAAATTGCCATTATTCAGTTCGGAGGCACAAACTGCGATCTGGACGTCCTCCACGTCCTCAAAGATGTCCTGGGTTTAGATGCTGAGACTGTCTGGTACAAACAGGAAGACCTAACAGGCTTTGACGGAGTCGTTGTTCCTGGCGGCTTTTCCTACGGAGACTATCTTAGAGCCGGTGCAATTGCAGCCCGCACTCCAATTATGGACTCAGTGAAAAAACTTGCAGCCGAAGGAAAGCCTGTCCTTGGAATTTGCAATGGCTTCCAGGTTCTTACCGAAGCCCGGCTTCTCGAAGGGGCCCTTACAACCAATGAGTACCCGAAATTCAGGTGCCACTGGACCAACCTCAGGGTAGAGGCAGTTGATACACCTTTTACCTCGAAGTTTAAGAAAGGCGAGCTTATCAGGATGCCGATTGCCCATATGGAGGGGAAGTTTTATGCCGAAGAAAAAACTCTGGCAGAACTTGACGAAAAAGAGCAGGTTGTTTTCCGCTATGTAGATGGAAACGGAAAAGTAATGGATTCAGCTAATCCTAACGGCTCTCTTGAAAACATTGCAGGAATAGTTAACACTTCGCGAAACATTCTCGGCCTCATGCCCCATCCGGAAAGAGCTTCCGAATCAATCCTTGGTTCAGATGATGGCCTGCGGGTTTTTGAGTCCATGGCGGATTATATTACTGAAAATTTCTAACCCGCCTTATTTTTTAATCCTTTTTTTATTTCCTTAATCCATGTTTCTATTTTTTGTTAATGTGTTTTATCTTTATCTTGTCCATCTTTTATATCTTTGACCTATCTTCTCTTTTAATCTCAGTTTGACAGCCTTAGCTAATAATGTTGCTAAATAGTTCCTTCAAGTTTTCGTTTTTATTGCTCTAAGCCTGGGCTCTACCTTTCCTGGGCGCGAGACGAAATGGACGGAAATCTCATATTCAGGTTCCACCGAAATAATCTGCCGATTAACTATGATCATCAAATGACTAAAATCAAGTAATAAAAAACAGTAATATAGTCAGCACGGAAAATATTTACACTTTATAAATCTGGTTCTGTTTTAAGAATGATGTTCAAAAGTGTAATTAATTCGTGGGCTCACTATAATCAAAAGAAAATAAAATTAAAAGAAAACTAAAATAAAACTGAAAGAATACAGAAATAAGAGTGTTCAGGACCCGCCCGCAGGCGGAACTTGAAATCACTCTGCTGCTGGGGCTCCTTCTGCTTTTTCGAGGCCTAGAAGAACTTTTATGGATTTACTCCCGTATTCAACGACTTTGGTATTGATCTGGACAATATCCGGAGCAATTTCCTTGCCGCGCATCATTTTTCTCCTGCGCTGCCCAGGGAGTTTGGGGGTATAGCCTACACCTACTGCAAGCAGAATTCTCTGCCTTCTGGGGCCCGGAAGATCCGGTTTCATAACAAAACCACTACCGTCGCAGCCGCCAGTGATCTTGACTTTATAGCCGGCGAGACCAAAGATGGCACCGTCAACAATGTCACCGATTGATTTTCCGATTAATGCGTTTGCTTCAGCGTCCTTAATGTCGAGCTGGTAAGCACGCGCTTCTTTTGGGTCAGAAATTACAACTTTGAAACTTGCCATGTGAAATCCTCCAATATCAGTTTTATCTTTAATAACTACTTTGCCTTACCTTGCCTTCGTTACCGAATTCATACCTTAATCCTTACCGATCATGAACTAAGCTGGTGCTCAAATCAGCGTTATTTTGCCCAGAAAGGATTATCTTTTCTTTTGAGTGCAAGGAAAATATCAAGAGTTTCCTTTTCATCGGTTGAAAGGGAGTCGTATATTTCGTGCTCAAGAACTTTGGCGTGCCTCTCAGGCACATTGATATAGAGCACGTCTCCTTCTTTGATTTGTCTGCCTACGGTTGCGCCGTCAATTGCCATTGCAACTTCCTTGCCTACTTTTGCAGAAGGAATATTTTCCCCTTCTGACTGTAGGCCTTTGATCTTGCCCACGACACTTCCGTTTTCAAGCATGACATCCGCATTTGTCCTCACGACTCCTCCAAGCACCCTTACCCCGACAACGGCAGGTTTGCTCTGGCGGAACACGCATCCTGGAAGAACTTTAAATTTCCCAGGACGGATAATGGTTTCGAAAATCTTCTTTTCAGATATTTCCTGCTGTTCTTTTACATACTTCTGGTAATCCTCAATCAGACGGTAGATTACGTCATTTGTGAATACCTTCACACTACTACTTTCCTGCAGGAAATCTCTAACATCAGGGTGAACTTTGACATTGAAACCAATAATCACCGAATAGAGTGAGTCTTCAACTGTAGAAGCCTCGACCGCGTCCCTGTGTGAGATGTCCCCTACCTCCGCTTTCCTGATAAGGACTTTATCTTTCCGGAACTCATGGACAAGGGCTTCAAGGGAGCCGAGTGTATCTGCTTTTATCAGAATCCCTTCTGAACCAGTATCAATCCTGACCGCATCAATCTCGGACTTTACCTGCGCTACAATTTCTTCAAGGGTTTCTTCTGTAGCAACTCTTATAGGGGCACCCGCAAGGGCACCTTCTAGACCTGGAGCGGAGATCTTAACACCAGCTGCAGCAGTAATCTTATTTACCTGCTGAAACTTGCTTTCATAGCGGATCTCTGAGAGTTCTCTGGGCTTTAAAAGAGCCCGTACCTTGGTCTGAATTGGCTCCCCCAAACTTCCTATAACAACAGTATCCCCTTTTTTCAACATACCGTCATAGAGGATAACGTCAAGCGTTGCCCCTAGTCCTTTTTCTTCTTTCACCTCAAGCACAGTCCCGACTCCTGGGCCGTTGGCGCTGTACTGCAGGTTTGCTTCGAGAAACTTTTGGGCTAGTCCTAGGAGTACCATCAGGACATCAGGAATACCTTCTCCTGTAACAGCACTTACAGGCACTACTCCAAGAGTATTCTGGAAGTTTGTAACCCGGTCGTAACGTTCTGCTGCAAAGCCCTGGTTGTATAGTTCACCTATTATCTCGTAGAGCTTTGTCTCAAGCCGGGACTGGACCTGTTCGGACTGTTTCTTGAAAGTAGCAGCAAAAGGCAGGTCTTTTTGAGAAACCCATCCACCAATTCTGTCTATCTTATTGGCAACGACAACAAAAGGAGTCTTAAATCGCTTTAAAATCTGCAGGCTTTCGTAGGTCTGGGGCTTGAAACCTTCATTTATGTCCAATACAACAATCGCAAGATCGGCAAGGGCGCCTCCCCTGCTCCTCAGAGTTGTAAAGGCGTGGTGTCCAGGCGTATCGATAAAGAGCAGCCCGGGTACTATGAAACGGTCTCGAAGTCTTGGATCTCCAAGCTTATCGACAATCACATCTATCGGGACTTCAGTTGCTCCTATATGCTGAGTGATAGCCCCAGCTTCTCCGCTAACAATTGCAGTACCCCTGATCTTGTCCAGCAGAGTAGTTTTACCGTGGTCGACGTGCCCCATCACGCAGACTATAGGAGTCCTCAAATTTTTCTTGTCGGTCATATGCAAAACCTCTCTCATTCCCGCGTCTTATTCGCTGCAGGTCCAGAAGGGTCCAGGTTTTCCCTACGGACCCATATCGCAGGTACCGTATAAACAAAGGCTGAAATCGTGCCCTGAAAATTTCAGGAACACAAAAAAGCTTTGATATACCTGCTTTATTCGTACAGACAGGCCTCATCGATCCTGGAATATTTCAGGATTTCTGAGTCCTTAAAGTGAATTGCAATTTCTCTTGCTGCAGCGTCTGGGGAATCGGATGCATGAACTACGTTTCTGCCCACATCCAGAGTAAGATCCCCACGGATAGTTCCTGGAGCCGCGTCTACAGGATTTGTAGCCCCGTTTATAGCTCTCATAACCCGAATTGCATCTTTTCCGACAACTACCATTGAGACGGAGGGGCCGGAGGTGATGAATTCAATAAGGGAGGGAAAGAAAGACCTGGCTGCATGTTCACTGTAGTGTTCTTTTGCAGTGGCTTCACTGATAACGTTCATCCTGAGGGCGACAATTTTGAGACCCCGCCTTTCTATTCTGGAAATAATCTCTCCAACAAGCCCGCGCTGGACTCCGTCAGGTTTCACCATAACGTATGTCTGTTCCATATGGACACCTTAACAATACCGAATTTGGCAATTCTATCTGTTATACTTTTTTCAACTGGATTTTGCCTTTCTCAGTCCATTCGGTACGCCGCGGAAGCCTGCCCAAATTGAAATTGCTCATGCATTTGGAAGAGCACATAAAGTAGGTAGATCCGTCTTTTTTTACATAGAGCTTACCGGTTCCATACTCCAGCATCTGCCCACAGAAAAAGCATTTCCTCTGTTCCATCTATCTCACCGCTTTCTTACCTAGTGGTCAGTTTCTTCGCTTCTCTTGAAGTTTCAAGAAGCATAAAAATGTCACCGATACGGACAGGACCTACACTATTCCTGGTGATGACACGACCTTTGTCTCTGCCTTCCAGAACCCTGCACTGGATCTGGCTGGCTTCACCATGCATACCTGTATTCCCAATAACGTCAATAACCTCTGCAGCAAAGCCGCCGGTTGTGCTTTCTTCAGCCATAATCAGCACTCCTTGTCATTAGGATTATTTAAGAGCTTCAAGTTTCTGGGCAATGTCCTGAATCATTTCAGCTGCTTTTCCTGCGTCAACGATTGCGACAGTTGCGCAGGCTACACCAAGCCCACTGGCTGCACCGAGTTCTTTCTGATTCTTAATAAAGATATAAGGTGCCTTCTTTTCATTTGAAAGGGGAGCAATATGAGCAACAATCTCTGCAGGCTCGATATCTTCTGCAATCAGAACAAGCTTCGCATTTCCTCTTTCGATTGCTTTCGTAGCCTCATTAGTGCCCTTTTTGATCTTCCCAGTATCTCTGGCAAGTTCAAGAGCTTCAAGTGCTTTGTTTGTAAGTTCTTCTGGAACGTCAAATTTACCTACTTGTGCCATTTAAGTTTCTCCTTCGAAATTGCGAATACCGCAATTTTTCATCAATCATAGGTTTTTTAACACATATCTATCAACATTGAAAATCCAAATTCCTAAAAAAGAACCTGAAATACTTCAATGCGGAGAGTAAATCAGTTGAAATATATATACTGCTTGCTAAATACCGCAGATCGAACCTTAGAAGTACATAATTACCTATAAACTTTCTGCTTGAAAACACGAATCATAACCTAAAAACAGAAGTAAGCAATAAAAAATTAGTGTATATTAGTGTATATAAGAGTGTCTCCAGTTTCTGCATAAAAAATGAATTAATGCGTTATGGTTATAAATAATGTAATAATTTTGATTCGCATGGACACAATTTGCTACGAAGCTTACAAAAACCTATACATTAACCTTACAAATCGTTGCAGTGCAGACTGTATCTTTTGCATCCGCAACTTTGCAGACGGAGTTCACGGATATGACCTGAGGCTTTCAAAAGAACCGTCAGCAGAGGAGGTCATTGAAGCCCTTGAAATACAGGATTTTTCAAAATACAAAGAAATCGTATTCACAGGCCTTGGAGAACCTACACTCAGGTTCGATGTTGTGCTTGCAGTGACACGCTGGCTTAAAATCCGAAATATTAGAGTCAGGCTTGATACCAACGGACAAGCAGCTCTTATAAATCCAGAAAAAAATGTAATACTCGAATTGAAAAACGCAGGAATAGATTCCATCTCTGTTAGCCTGAACGCCGAGTCAGAAGAAAAGTATAACAAACTTTGCAGACCAATTAACAAAAACGCTTACGGAGCAGTACTTGATTTTATAAAGGAAGCTAGAAAAGCAGGAATCAGTACAAGAGTTACAGTAGTTAACGTGTCCGAAATAGATCTGGAAAAATGTAAAAAGCTTGCAGATGAGCTTGACTCCGAGTTCCACATAAGGGCTTTATCTGAAGCTGCAAGTAAAGAAATCTGATAGGTGTTAGTCTCCACAGTAAAAATCAACACTTCACAAAATGGGGCAGATTAATTTATCATCAAGTACCAAAATTGCGCCACCCGAATTGCGCCACCCGAATTGCGCCACCCGAATTGCGCCTCGCCCGAATTGCGCCTCGCCCGAATTGCGCCTCGGGAGTACGCGGTCCTTTTCGGCAGAGTTGCGGCTCTGCAGTGCGCTGTCCTTTTCGCTTCGCTCAAGAGGACTAATTAAAAGACTAAATTTCAAAATTACAGTTTTTTCCGCGCTTTCTGCGTTTTCCGCGTTTATCCTTTCTCTTAAACTGTAGTCAACGGATCAATTAATTAAACTTTTGAACACTATTCTTAGAATAGAACCATATTTATAAAGTGTAAATATTTCCCGTGCCGACTATAAATGGAATTTGCACTGTCAAACTGAGGTCAAAATAAATGAAAGGAAGAGATTACTTCCTTTCCTTTGCATACGCAACAATTGCGTCTTTAACTCCGTATTTGAACGCGACCACGACTGCAATTCCCCATGCCAGCGGTCCGAAGAACAGGTAGAGGATGCTAGTATTAACCAGCATCGTATCCAGTGCAACCAGGATCACGATGAGAAACAGGAAACCCCTCAGAAGAGGAAGAATTATTTCTGCTCCTTCTATATTCATGCCCTTGACAGTACCGCTCAGATAGTCCATAACTATGTCAATAAACAGGACTCCTATCATCAGGACCAGGATACCTGTAAAGAGGCGTGGCAGATACTGAGTAATACTTATCAGCAGCTGGGTAAGCATGGTTAGCCGTAGAATATCGGATGCCGCAGTAAGAAACATCAGATAACCAAATAGTCTGATAAGTCCTGCTATAATTCCTGAAGCGGTCAGTCCTCCAGATACGACTGAAGCCCCAAAAGCTGTTTTTTCAAACTTCTCATCTATCCCGGCTGCAACGAGTAATCTTTTGATTAGATCGCTGATGAAATCCACAATCAGTAAGCCTATAAGCAGTACAACAAAGGCAGAGATCAAGAGCGGGATATAGAATACTATCAGACTGACGAAATTATTCACTGCCTGGATATTAAGAAGATCAAGGATGACCATAGCAAAGATGATGTAGACAAACCATCGGATGACTGCATCAAAAAAACCTACCGTACTCATCTGCCCTCTTTTTATCATTCCACCTATGACAGTTCTGTCAATCAGGTCATCGAGTCCTACCTTATCAAGCACCTTTGCACCAAGCTTTCCAAGAAAGGTTCCTACAATTTTCCCCAAGATGATAAGAACGATAATTGCTACAAGAGTCGGAATAAACGCAATAAACTGATCAACCATATTGATTAAACTATTCGTGATTTCATTCCCAACCAGATTAACCACTCCTATATTTTTGTTTAAAAATGATAGTTTTTCCAAATTTCCCAATCTTCGGAAAAACGCAATATATATATTATCCAACCAGCTGATAATATTATCTGTAAACATTTTAACGGCTTATTTTTGAACTGACGGTCCTGTATGTTGAAAACAAGCCCAACTGTTTAAATAACTTAATATATATATTCATGCAAAAAATGTGCACAGGCTTAAATCAATGAAGCTTCAATTAATTAAAGTATTTATTTTTATTAAGAGGTGAGGCAGAGCCGTGAAACGGGGAACTTTCAGGAAAAGAGGGGTAAAGGTAGGGCTTGCGCCTGGAACTCTTGTTCACATTGGGGATAAAAAGATCGATAAAGTCATAATCAAAATTGTGGCGTATAATAGTGAAAGAATTGTAGAAAAGGAACTGAATAGTGTTGAAGAGTGCTTGGCCTTTAAGGACCAGCCAGGTATGAATTTATGGATAGATGTTGATGGGCTCGATCAAATAGAGGTTATAGAAAAGCTCGGGAGCTATTTTCATATTCATCCTCTTACCCTCGAAGACGTGCTAAATACCGCACAGAGGCCCAAGATGGAAGATTATGACTCCTATGTATATACTGTTTTAAAAATGATGCTTCTTGATAAGGAAAAGAACGAGATTATTATAGATCAGGTAAGCATCGTCTTCGGTTACAATTATATTCTTTCTTTTCAGGAAAGAGAGGTAGACGTTTTCGATCCCTTAAGGGAGAGGCTCAAAAATCCAGCTTCTCGCCTCCGGAAAAACGGAGTGGATTATCTTGCCTATGGCCTTATAGATGCAGTGATTGACAATTATTTCTTGATTCTTGAACATTTTGGAGAGGAAATTGAGGAACTTGAGGATGAATTGGTCATACAGCCCAGCCCTGAAACTATCAGAACTATCCAGAAATTCAAAAGGATCATGATCACCCTTCGTAAGTCTGTTTGGCCTCTCAGGGAGTTAATCAATGGTATGCAGAAAATTGAGTCGGAAATTATTAAGGATACTACCCAGATTTACCTGAGAGACGTCTATGATCATACTATCCAGGTGATAGATTCAGTCGAAGATTTTAGGGAGATTCTGGCTTCAATGGTGGATATTTACCTTTCAAGCGTAAGCAATAAAATGAATGATATTATGAAGGTCCTGACAGTGATAGCCACCATCTTCATTCCCCTCACTTTTGTAGCAGGCGTTTATGGGATGAACTTCGAGTATATGCCTGAACTCCAGTGGCGCTGGGGCTATCCTGCAATCCTTCTGTTCATGGCCTCAGTAGGAACTATCATGTTTTCTTACTTTAAAAAGAAAAGATGGGTTTGAGTCCGTTTTCTCTTTTCTTCACTTGTTCATAAAAATAGTTCAACTGTAACTTTTTTATAATAGTTAGAATTAATATTAAGAAATTTAGGAATTTGTCTAAAAAATGTTAACTAGTGGAATACTATGTACGGCAATTATGACCCCCCATTTTCAATAGAGAAGGAAGGAATTTCGATTTCCGTGGAAGAGCTAGAAAAACGGTGGGTATACAAAAGGACACTTGGAACAGATACAGTAGAGAAACTCATCCTCGGAGATGGAAAGCATATAATCATAAGTCCAGTAGAGCCCCTTAACACTCCTAAAGAAATTACACCAAACCTGCTAATAGAATTTGAGAAAACTCTGCTTCTTGCGGCAGGAGCAAGAAAAAAGATTTTCCTTACTTTTCCGGTCGAAATAGGCGTTTTTATCTCGGATAAGGGAAACAAGAACCTCCAGCTTCTGGATGTGCTCACTCTGGCAAGAAAGAAATTTACACTTTATGGGCCTGTTTCAAATGGCATAATCTGCAAGCACTGGAAAAGCGGGATATATTCAGTTTCACCCTCTCCGAACCCTCTGCAGGAAGGAATTATGGAATTGACTCTTAGAAACACCACTTCTGAGTGGGCCTCGATCTCAAAGGCGGTTTTCAGTGCATATGGGATGAAAATTTTTTATGACAGCGACGTTTTCATGAGGGCGCACATGGATATCCTCAACAAGAACACGGCTGAAACAGGTTTTGAGTTGCAGCATATTAGTGGGGAGCTGAAAAGTTTTCATCCAAAAAACCAGGAGACTCGAAAAGAAGCTATCGAAATTTACAATCGGAAGCTCGATTTTGTACCCGTATCACTGACATTTGATATGAGGTTGGGATTTTGATCACGGACATCAATTTTTTAGACTTTAGCCCTTATTCTACCTCAAATGGTCCAGTCACCATGGGAGATTTGCTGAAGTTTGTACTCATTCTATCTTTTTCAATCATCATTTCCAGAATTATTACACTTTACCTGCGCAGATCTTTCAAAGATAAGGTCAGTAAGGATGCGGGCGAAACTATCCTCAAACTTTTTTATTATGGCACGATTATTATTGTTTTTATCGCCGTACTCCCTCTGACAGGGCTTGATCCCTCAGGGCTCTTCCTGGCAGGAGGGATCACAGGTATCGTCCTCGGTTTTGCGAGTCAGAATATTGTGGGAAATCTGATCTCCGGTGTCTTCCTGATGATAGAAAAACCCATAAAAATAGGAGACCAGGTCGAAATCAGCGGGACATTGGGCTTCGTCACCGATATCCGCATAATCTCCACCCTTATACGGACCTATGATGGGCTTCTTGTCCGAATCCCCAATCAGCAAGTTTTTACAACAAATATTACAAACGTTGTAGGTTACCCTGCCAGAAGGTTCGATCTCAAATTTGGAATCCGCTACAGTGACGATGCCGACGCAGCAATCTTTCTGATTAAAGACCTCATAGACAAAGAGCCTTTTGCCCTCCTTAATCCTGATCCTTCTGTTTTTGTAAATGAACTGGGAGAAAGTTCGGTAGACCTCATTGTCAGGATCTGGGCGCCTATTAGCGAATGGGCTGCACTGAAAAGCAAGCTTCTCTGGGCCATAAAGAAGACCCTTAAAGAAAATGGTATAGAAATGCCATTCCCTCAGCGTTTGGTTTACCTTCATAAAGTCCCTGACAAAAATCGGACTCCTGAAGAGCTGAAACAGAACCAGGAAAAAGAAATCGAGAGTGTATTAAATTATGGAGAGAGAGTTTTAACCTGAATGACACAAAGTAAAAGGGAAGCAGGAGTTCCGGGAATGGATCTCCGAATTTCTTCTTTCCACTTTATTTTCGATTTTTATAACCTTTTCTCAAGGGCATCCCCTATCTCTTTGACTGTCATTGCTCCAGGTGTTCCTTTCATATTGTGGGGTGGCCAGTTCCCTGATTTTATTTCTTCGGAGTTTTTGTCGTGTTCGTCTTCGAGAAGCAGGATGACCTTTATGTCTTCTGGAATATCATCAACCATTTTTGCACCACAGGCTTCAAGTTCTTTCAAGGCTTCTTTCCCTTTTTCTTCCTCAAAAGGCGCGGTACAGCCTTTTACTATATTTGTCCGAAAACCTCTTTCCAGGAAGCTCAGGCTGTTATGATATATGCAGACTTCATCAACCAGACCCGTCATGAAGACTTCATCAATTTCCAGCTCTGCAACTTTCAGTTCTAGTTCTGGATTTGTAAAAGCATTGAAATGGTCTTTCGGAAGCCTGAAAAGACTGATCGTCTCCCCACTTACTGCCTTTTTTATGAGTCCTGCTATTCTATCAACAATTGTCTTTCCCAAAGGAGCTACAAGTTTTCCTTGGTATATCTGTCCACCGTATTCGTATTCCTCAAATACGAAATCGTTAGTCATATCTATTATAACCAGAGCTTTCAAAGTTTCCCCTCTTTTTCGGTTGATTTCATTCTCCTTTATGCACAAATATTCTCAGATTTATTAGCTACTCATGAATTCTCAGATTATTAGCTATTATGGATAAGTTTGCTCCTTATTTGCTTATCTTGCAGTTTTCCCAGGAGTTCAGGTGCCTTAAATTCGGGAGTTTTTCCAGGTTCAAAATTTCTAATCTAACATGGAGGAATGGAAAAAAATTCAGTAAAAAAGCCTTTGATGATAGGGATCTTCAAAAAAGAATAAATTTTTTCCAGGTTCTGCGTGTGTTATTTACTTTTTTTGACCTTTTACCCGCCTGCAACCGGTGGGATCAGAACCACAATATCCCCTTCCTGCAGTTCGGTTTTCAACCCTTTGAGAAAGTCCATGTCTCTACCGTTTACGAGGATACTTACATTTGGAATCCCGCTCGTGGTGGTGCCTGTTGTTGCTTCTTTAAAACCCTTGCCGTACCTCAATTCAAGAGTCTTCATCACCGTTTCGATGCTGTCTCCTGGACGAATTTCAAGCTCTATTTCGGACTCGTCGGTGATTTCACGGATGTTTGCAAGGAACTTTACGAGTATCCTCATATTCACCTCTCCTGAAAATTACCTCTCCTGAAAAAAGTAAATGAAAAAAAATAGGATGAAAGACTCAGACAATCCCTAGTTCCTTCAACTTTTCTGCAGTCGGCTTTCCGTCAATCCAGCCCCTGAGTCTATAGTATTCATCAATCATTTCCGGAACATGGGAAACATGACCTTTTGAGGGCCCTGTTGGGATAGGCTCTTGAGTGAGGCGTCTTGGAAGAATGTCTTCTTTTCGGTCAAGCCCGTACATGTTATTCATCAGCCGCTCGAGGTTCGTAACCCTTTCTCCGAGTTTCAGGAGTTTGTCGGCGTCAAGGTCAAAGCCTGTAATCGCTGCCAGCATCCCGGCATACTCCGGAAGACCAAGGGCAAAAGAAGTAAAGAGGCAGACGACAGATGAGTTGATGGCTGAGGTCAGGTCCTGGAGAATAATGGTCCACATCGGCTTACCTTCCTTAGTATAAGGGTCAAGTTTTTCAGGAAGCCCCAGGATTTCGGGAGATACCATGTATCCGTAGACGTGGTCTCCGCCGCGGTTTGCGGTTGCGTAGTTGAGGCCCATTCCCTCGATGGCTCTTGGGTCGTAAGCTGGAAGTTCCATGCCCTTGACAGTGATGGAGAGTTCCGGAGCCCCATATTTTTCTGCAAGCTTTTTTGAGCCGAGGGAAAGGTCGGCTCCGAACCCTGCGCGATATGCTGTCCTCCAGATGGCTTCAATCATTGATCCGGCATCTCCGAAGCGAAGGTTCATGCCGTGAAACTTTTCTTCAGGGATCTTTCCCTTTTCCACAAGTTCCATGGCACAGGCAATTGTATCTCCCATGGAGATGGTGTCAAGCCCCAGCTCATCACAGAGGTGGTTTGCCTTTACCAGAGCATCCAGCTCTTTTATTCCGCAGTTGGAACCGAAGGCAAAGATGGTCTCATACTCCGGTCCCTCGGTATGCCGGACACTGAACGGTCCATCAGGCACATCGGACTTCCTCCCACAGATAATCGGGCAGCCCCAGCAGCCGTATCTCCCTGTCAGGTATTTTTTGACAAGAGTCTCCCCGCTCTGTTCATCGGCATCAGGGAAGTAAGCTTCCTGGAAGTTCCGGGCCGGGTAGGCTCCATGTTCGTTGATGATGTTTACAAGGATAGAGGTTCCGTAGGTGTGGAGTCCTCCGGTGGGGCTGGTAACCGGGTTTTCCCTTATTTTTTTCATGGAATCGGCGACTCTCTCTTTCAAGAGTTCGGGGTTTGCAGGCTCGACTCTTTTATTGCCTGAAACCACAATAGCCTTTAACTTCTTGCTGCCCATTACAGCCCCAAGCCCTGTCCTGCCTGCGGTTCTGTACTTGTCGTTCATGATGCTGGCAAATGGGATCAGGTTTTCTCCGGCAGGCCCGATACATGCAACTGAAGTTTTCTTCGGGTCGCCTGTCCTTTCTGTCAGTTCGTCCGTGACCGCATGGACTGTCATCCCCCAGATTTCAGGAGCTTTCACAAGCTCGGCTTTTCCGTCCACAATGCTCAGGTAGACAGGCTCTTTTGAAATCCCCCGGACCAAAACAGCATCGTATCCCGCAAACTTCAGGTAGGGGCCCCAGTTTCCGCCTGAATTTCCGCTCCCCACAGTCCCTGTCTGGGGAGATTTGCTGCAGACAACGTGGTAGCGTCCGCTTGTAGGAACTTTTCCCCCTGTAGCAGGCCCGGTAGCAAACACCAGCAGGTTATCGGGATCAAAAGGCTGCATATCAGGCCTGAATTCATTGTATACGAGTTTCAGGCCGAGCCCTTTTCCTCCGAGGTACATCCTTAAAACTGCTTCGTCAAGCGGTATGTCTTTAAGCTCTCCACTCTCAAGATTGACGTCCAGGATCTTTCCTGCGTAGCCCCCTAACATAGATAGTCTCTCCTAATGGGTATTTTCGGTCACTCATAAAAACGATGTCGTCGATTCCCGGCCCAACTTCCTGATTCTCATACTCCTAAACAAATTTTGCTCCCAAACAAATTTTAAATGAGAGTTTGAGCTTGCCGGATAAATATTAGGTACTAATTTGAATGAAAGTTCTAATTTGAATGAAAGTACTAATTTGAATGCGGAATGAATTCGAATATTATCTAATTATGCAGAAGTTCCTTAATAAAAGTATTCCCCTGAAAAGGGTTCTGTTGAAAAATGCCCTCCGCATACTAACACTCAATACTCATAATAATTTTTAAAAAAGAAAATATATAAACGATCGTTAACCGAGCTTTGCAAAGTCTTAGGTTAATAATATGCTAACTTGGGGGTAATAGGATAATCATTATGAATAACGATCTCATGCATTTTTTTAATTTTTAAGAGAAGTCTCCCTATGTCTGATTTTATTTAATCAACCGACAATTTTACAGAACCCCGCTATACATTTATTCTTATATCGAATTTGGTACCTTTATCCCTTTTTAGTTCCATTTCACCATCTAACTGATCTACTAGAATGTTTACAAGCTGCAGACCAAGTGTGTCTGAATTTTCTAAGTCAATTTTTTCGGGAATGCCAACTCCATCATCTGAGACAATCAGGGTGTATCCGATAACTTTTCCAGTAAGTTCGTCTTCATCATTACTCAGCTCATTTCCGGCTTTTTCTTCTTTAAATAGTTTAATTTGAATTTCCCCTTTGTTCCTGCCTGTGAATGCATGTTTTAATGAATTGGAAACAAGTTCATTAACAATTATCCCTAATGGGACTGCAATATCCATGTCAAAGAAGATGTTTTCTTCAAGATCCATGTTTAAGCTAATATCGACATTTCCAAGCCGATATGTCTGAAAAAGGTTCTCAACGAGCTTCTCAAGGTATGGAGAAAAATACAGTGTATTGTCTCCTCCGCCCTCGTGCAACTCTTCATGGATCAGGGCAATTGACATTACTCTGTCCTGGCTTTCCCTGAAGGCTTCCAGAACTTCTGAGTCCTTAATATCCTCTGTGTTATTGAATTTCTCAGCCTGCAGGTCAAGAAGGGACGAGATAACCTGCAGGTTATTCTTGATCCTGTGATGAATTTCCTTTTTACGGGCAATCTCGATATTAGTGAGAGCATCTTCAGCTTCTTTTCGCTTATCGATGTCGGTTAACATACTCATAGCGCCCATATACTTACCATCCTTATCACAAAGGGGTTTAGCATTTAGAAATAGCCAAAGGGATGAGCCATCTTTACGTATTGATTTCAATTCATAGCTTTCACTTATCCCCTGCATCCGATTTTCCAGATTCCTTTTGACAATAGGTTTGTATTCTTCACTGATGAAATCCCATATAGGTCTACCAATAACCTCTTCGATATTGTATCTGAGCATATCTGCAAATTTCTTGTTAACGTAAGTGATTATGTTTTCATTGTCAGTTATGAGTATACCTTCGTTGGCTGTCTCTACGATGTTGCGGTACTTTTCCTCACTTTCCCGAAGTTTTTCTTCTGCTCTTTTTATTTCGGTTATATCTCTAGAAATGAACGAGATTGCCGTCATCTTTCCATGGATATCAAAAACCGGAGAAAGAGTTATTGAAACATATATTATCTTCCCGTCCTTTCTTAACCTTGAAGTCTCATATTGGTGGATCTCTTCTCCCTGTCTAACCATCTCAGCTAATTTTTTTGTTTCTTCATCTAAATAGGATGGTGCCAGGATGGATGTGGTCTTTCCAAGAACTTCTTTAGCTGAATAACCATAAACCTGCTCTGCTCCTTTGTTCCAGCTTGTAATAACGCCGTCAAATGATATAGTTCCAATAGCATCATTCGACGATTCCACAATATTCGCTAAGTTCTGAATTATCTCTTCTGATTTTTTACGCTCAGTAATGTCCTGAGTTATTCCCTTAACTCGAATAGGGATATTTTTCTCATCAAAAATAACTTCACTCCGCGCATGGACTGTGCGTTCTTCGCCATTAGCTAAGATAATCCGATAATCTATGCGACGAGTCTTCCTATTTAACCTTTTATTAATGGCATTCTCCACATAGTCTCGATCATCGGGGTGTACATAATTTAAAAGTTCATCGAAAGTTGCACCTGATTCTTCAGGATTACGTCCAAAAATTCGATACAGTTCATCAGACCAGTATGTTTCACCAGTTACAATATCCCAATCCCAACTTCCAATATGAGCCATCTTTTGGGCTTCAGCAAGACCTTTTTCACTTTCCTTCAACGAGTTATAAGCCTTTTCAAGCTCTGATGTACGTTCTTTAACTTTTTCTTCTAAACTGTCGTGTGCTTTTTTAAGGGCTTCTTCTGTTTTCTTACGTTCAGTAATATCACGTGCAGCTGCAAAAACACCAATAACCTCACCATTCTCGTCTCTATAAACTGAGGCATTGTACAAAACAGGAGTTATATGTCCATCCTTATGATGAATATCTAGAGGATAATCCCGAACTTCACCATGTGTGAATACCTGCTGATAGCCTGTAGAGGCTTTCTCAGGCTCAGTGAAGTAATCTGAAAAATCAGTCCCAATCAATTCGTTTCTGGAATATCCAGTAACCTGTTCTGTAGCGTCATTAGCATCCGTAATTTTGCCTTCAGGCCCGATGGTTACCAGAGGATCAAGGCTGGCTTCAATAAGGCTGCGATTATAAATATTTGATAATCTGAGAGCTTCTTCCGCTTTTTTGCGCTCGGTGATGTCTATGAACGCAGAAACTGACCCTATTGGATTGCCCTGCTCGTCACGCAAGGGTCTAGCGTTACCCAATATGTGTTGCACCATGCAGTCAGGATAGACGATATCGAACTCGTAGTTGCGTAATTCTGTACCCGCAGCTGACATCTGCACCGGCATTTCTTCAGGTTTGAGCTCCACCCCATCCCTGAACATTCTAAACGTTTCGGGTCTCTCCCCTTCTGGAGCGGATTTGGACATGTTAGCACCCTCAGGAATTCGAAGCCATTCATAGGAGAGCCGATTCCCAGTTATCTGAAGCGCCTTGGGATCGTGTGTTATCCACACAGCAACAGGTACGGCATCCAATAATACTGTCAGTTCATTCGAGCGAGCTCGCTCACGTTCCTCGCTCTCCAGCAACGCCTTCTCAGCCAGCTCCCGCTTTTGCTCCTCCTTTTTTCTATGCAGGGCTTGAATCACCGCCGGTGCGATGGCTTCGAGATCCTCCTGCTGCTCGCAGCTATAGCCGCCTTCACGATTTGCGACTGCAATCAAGCCCATCGTTTTTCCGTCTAAGATAAGGGGCACGCCGAGAAATGACGTGAGCGGTGAATGGCCATGTGGCAGGCCGATACTGTCGGGGTGCGACGGCGGATCGTTGGTAAAGAAACCTTTCCCGCTGTTAACGACACGGCCGTAAATACCATGCACGGCAAAATCACGGGGGGGTCGGCGATGCCCAGTCTTGTCGTACATTAGGCACTGATCCCATCCCATGTCGCTGTAAGTTACATCGTGCAGTAACCCGTCGTTGCCCATTTCATTAACGAAACCAAGCTGGCTGCCCGTCACTCCCAGGACTACAGACAGACACGCCTCTCCTAGCTCTTCTTCTGTTTTTGCCTGCACCACATTGCTGAAAATCCGATTGATTCCTTCAAGAATAAGGTTGTATCTACATATCCGGTGCTCTTCTTGCTTGTGCTCTGTAATGTCAGTGAACATGCCCAGGGAGCCAGCAAACTTGCCACCCTTATTAAAAAGGGATTTAGCACTTATAAGCGCCCATAAGGGCGAGCCATCTTTACATATTAATTTAAGCTCATAGACCTCATTGATACGCTGCCTGCTCTTTTCCAGATGCATTTTAAGGATAGGCTCACTTTCTTCATCGGTAAAGTCCAATATAAATCTGTCAATCATTTCTTCCTGACTGTATCCTAACATCTCCGCCATTTTTTCATTAATGTAAGTAGTCCCAGCTTCAGCGTCAAGGCACCATATTCCTTCATTTGCTGTCTCTACGATATTGCGGTACTTTTCCTCACTCCCCCGCAAAGTGTCCATCAGGGCATCGCGTTCCGCCAGCGAATGGGCCCGATTGATATTGCTGTAGCTTAGCTGTGAGAGCATGTTGGCGAGCTTCATTAAGAAGGCAATGCCTGTGTCCACAGCCTCTCTGCTCAACCGCGGAACTTTTTCTAGCGCTGCTATGTATTCTTCTTCATTGAAGCCGTATTTTTTCGCTTGGGATCGGAAGAGCTCATAGTCCAGAGGTTCGTCGTCAAAAAAGAACTGTCCTGAGAAGATATTGCCGACATGTTGACTACCAGAGAAAACTGGAGTTGCTATGTCCCACATGTTGTTTTTGCACTTGTATAACTTAAATTCTCCCAGAGGAACGCCTGCGGACAGCTTTGTATCGCTTTCTACACAGTGCTTACATGTTTCGGAATGAACTCTGTGGAACTTGGTGCAGATATCCTGCCACCCTACACCTACCAGAACGTTTCCTTTGAGATCAAGCAGTGCCATTGTAAAATGAGCAAATTTATAAAAGTCATCCATGAGGGACTGGACTGCCTGTACATCAACGATATCAGCAAGCTCCAGGTTAGCCGTATCCCCATCAAGCGAGAGAATGCTCTCCAGCCTGCTGCGCTGCTCACTCTGGCTCTGCGCTTCTTCTGTCCGCTTGCTCTCGGTGATATTTTTCCGCCCGGAATTTTCTATCTTCTCCCACTTTCCTTCTTTTTTGATCAGAACGAACTGATGGTTAGCGACCACATCGATGATCTCGGTTGCGCTGGACCTATCAAGAGAATACGTGAATAGAGCTATCAGCCGGTGGTTGTCGATAAGCTTGTCTATCCGTTCCTTATATTCAAAGAAAAGATCACAGCTTTCTTTTTCCAGACAGGAGGCGTTCCAGCTAAATCTCAAACCATCGTAACCACTGTCCGGAGCTTGATTGAGTTTTTTAATCCAGCCTTGTAATATCCTTTCTGAGTCGAAAATCCTTTCCGAGTCGAAACTACCCTTCTTTAAATACAAGTGAGTGCAGGGGATAATTTCAATTTGCCCTTTCTCCAGATAAATATCAATATCAGGAATAGCCTTTCCAAGGGCTTCTTTTGCCTCTTCTACTTCCATGGGTTGTGACGTGACCCAGAGGCAAAATTCGTTGTTTTCCAGCCCTGCTTTGAAATAAGGAATCAGTATGTCTGTCAAATCCTCTTTTGTTTGATAGAACTGGCAGAAGTGCGTTCCCCATGACACTTCTCCAATAATATCGATACCAGAAGTTCTCATTTTTTCATTCATTCAGTATTTTCTCCAATTATTAAATATAGCTTTGAAAGATATATTTAACTGCATGTAAGTGATTGTCATTTTTGGACATGAGAACTTTTCTGAAATTCTTGTCACATTTAACAGAATATGCCCCATGATGTTTTAAAAAATCGAATCAGTATGCCCGAAAATATTAAATTCTCATTGCATATAAAATCGATCTTATATTAATATTCTTACTCCTTCACTGTCACAAAATTCAAGCAAAAAAGCTATTTTTGCAACAAAGCCCAAAAAATATCCTGGAAATATGCAAAAAAGTTTCTGAAAAGGTTTCAGGTGAGTGTTCACGCTTTGGTTATGTATTCATATTTTACATCCGCCTGCGTAATTTTTGGCACCTGACCCCACATACCAATGTACTCTCCCTGAATTACGAGTGCGCCTTTTATTCCCGGAATCCCTTTTACTGCGTTAAAAGAAACCTCTACTGACTCTTTTCCGATACCTACTTCATTTCCAAGTGCCGTTGCAGCCGCATCTGCCAGAGAAACATCATCCGAGAACACTGCGGCAGCATCCGCCATCCCGAAGCTGATTGAAGGGCCAACTGTTCCAGCCGAGGTGCATACGCCTGTTATCGAATCTTGCGGCTCGAAAACCAGTCCCAGGTTTTTGATTGGAGATTGTCCTGCATAGATCCCGACTATAACAGGTCTGTCATTAATAAGTGCAATATCTCCGCCGTTATCAACTATAGCATATTTTGCTCCGGCTTCTACCATCGCTTCCACTGCAAGGGCAGAAATTGTGCCTGCAACCGCACTCATTGGTCCTATTCCCATTGTATTTCCAGCTTTTATCATTCTCCTGACAACTTCAGGAGCAATTTTGGGGCATTCATAAGGTTCGAGGGTGAGCTGAAAATAAGGATCCGAAAGAATATACATCTCAAGAGCTGCCCTGTGGATGCGGATTGCATCTTTTGCGGCTTCGATATGGGCCTGGTTATCGGCTGCGATCGTAACTATGGTTTCCTTAAGCTGGAAGTGCTCTTTAATCGGAATTTTTGCTTTTTCTCTTGTGGAATTTGTAGGATTTGTGGGATATGGCATGTTGATTCACTAGGAAGTAATTGCTTAATAAAGAAATGCTTTTTGGGTCTGGATTCCGGGCAGCCGAATTTGGATGTCTTCAACCGTTATTGTTTCCCAGCGAAGCGAGGCCGGGTAGAAATTCAATTCAAAAAAGAATTCTGGCGGCATTTTAATGTGTTTTTCATGTGTTTGCCGCCGGATTTAAAAAATATTTGAGCTTCTCGAAAAACGATAGAAGCGGTAGGTTAGAGCCGAAGTTTCTTCATCCTTTCTACAGCTTCTTTAATTCTCTCAACTGGCTTGGTGAGAGCAAACCTGATGTAGCCTTCGCCGGCTTCTCCAAAACCGACACCCGGAGTTGCAACGATACCGGCATCCTCCAGCAGGAGTTTTGCAAAACTGATTGAGGTAAAACCCTTCGGGACAGGAGCCCAGACGTAGAAGGTGGCTTTTGGAGATTTTACTTCAATGCCCATAGCTTTGAGACCTTCGACGAGAGCATCCCGCCTTTCTTCATAGATTTTATTCGTTTCTTCAACACTGGCCTGGGAAGAACGTAGGGCTGCAATGCCTGCGATCTGGATTGCATCAAAGACGCCTGAGTCCACGTTGGATTTGACCTTCCCGAGCCCCTTTATGAGTTCTTTGTTTCCGACTGCAAACCCGAGCCTCCAGCCTGTCATGTTGTAGGTCTTGGAGTGGGAATAGAGTTCCATTCCGACATCCATTGCCCCTTTTGCTGAAAGGAAAGATGGAGATTCGTACCCGTCATAGGTCATCTGGCAGTAGGCGTTGTCATGTACTGCAATGATGTCGTGCTTTTTACAGAACTTAACAACTTTGTTAAAGAACTTCATGTCCGCTGTAGCAGCAGTCGGGTTGTTCGGGTAATTGAAAAAGAAAAGCTTCGCTTTTTTCAGAACATCCTCTGGAATAGAGTCCAGATCCGGCAGGAAATTGTTCTCGGCGGTCAGCGGCAGAGGATGCGGCTCTCCACCCGCAAAAAGAGTCCCTATTTTGTAAACCGGATACCCGGGATCTGTATAGAGTACGACATCCCCTGGATTGACAAAAGCGATCGGAATATGTGCCACAGCTTCCTTTGACCCTATCAGGGACAGCACTTCAGTCGCAGGGTCAAGCTCGATTCCCTTATACTTCTTACACCATTCAGCCGCAGCCTTCCTGAATTCCGGCATCCCGGCATAAGAAGGATAGTGATGCGTCTTCGGGTCGCAAACAGCTTCCCGCATGGCCTCGACAATGTGCGGGTGTGTAGGCAGGTCAGGATCTCCCACGCCAAGGTCAATCACGTCCACCCCCGCAGCAATCATTTCGTCCCTTGCGTCATCAATAGCTGCAAAAAGATATGGGGGTAATGCATTAATTCGGTCGGAGTACATTATAAAAGTCACCTGAAGATGATTAGGGGTTTTATCCCTTCATAGTTACGTTTTTGGGAATATTAAAAGGTATGGATGAAAGCAGTTATGAACCGTCGAGTGATTTTTATTTTTAATTAATCAAATTAATTCAAAAGATTTAACTTCTAATATTTTAATGTATTTTTGGAATGATTAGCTGGATAATTGGTGGATAAGATGGCCCGTATATTTGTATCTTCTACATTTAAGGATCTTGAGAAATGCCGGAAGAGAGTCAGTCTTGTACTAAGACAAATGGGCCATGAAGATGTGGCTATGGAGTATTTTGTCGCGGAAGACAAAAGGCCGCTTGATAAGTGTCTGGAAGCAACTGCCTCTACAGGTCTTTAATGATGAGGAAATTTGTTGATCAAGAGGAGATTATTCAAGGAACGTTTCCTCAAGTATTTTTTCAAATTGAGAAGTGATACAAAATGGTAAATTATTGGTTAAGCTTATTTACAGGAAAAACGTGGGAAGAATTCCAAAAAGCAGGTTCAGATGTCAGTGGATTTAGTAAAGGTAGCCAAAAAACGGTGGATAAAATAGAGAAGGAAGATATTCTCCTCTGCTATATTACAGGTATAATGCATTGGGTTGGTGCACTAGAAGTTATCGGACCTAGCGACGATACAAGACAAATCTGGAATCTTAATGACAATTCCGAAAAATTAAATTTTCCTGTAAGGCTGACTGTGAAGCCAATTCTAACACTCAATCCCGAATATGGTGTACCGATGAAAGAACTTGAGGGTAAAGTAAGTTTCTATGGAAACCCTGATGATCGTCGCAAAGGTTTCAAAGGCTTTATTAGGAGGAGCTCTACAAAGTTTAAGGAAAATGACGGGAAGTATGTTTTTGAACTGCTGAAAGAAGCAGAGAAAAATCCTGTTATAAAGGAAATCGATTATAAAAAGATGGGAAAAATTCCTCTATATAAAGTTAAGAGAGGTACGAAGGATATAATTGTTACTATTCCCGAGACAGAATCAAATTCTCCTGCTAATGATAATATTTACAATAAAGATTTCTCTAGTACGAATGAACACACTAAAATCCAGTATTATCTATTGAATTTAGGTTCAAAGATGGGGTTAAATGTTTGGGTCGCAAAAAATGATCGTTCCAAAGCACACAATAATATTTCATTTGAATCAATACCCCAAATGATTTCTGAGTTGCCAACGCAATTTAATAATGCTACTCAAAAAACAATTGAACTGATAGACGTGCTTTGGCTAAAAGGCAAAACAATCATTGCAGCTTTTGAAATTGAATCTACAACATCCATATACTCTGGTCTTTTAAGAATGAGTGATCTAATAGCGCTTCAGCCAAATTTAGAAATAAAACTATATCTGGTTGCTCCAGATGCCCGAAGTGATAAAGTTAAATGGGAAATATTGAGACCAACTTTTGAGTGTCTTCCTAAACCTCTTTCCGATATATGCGGTTTCATTTCCTTTTCAGATTTGCAAGATAAGGCAACAAAAATTCAAGAATTAGGGATAGCTTCGTACTTAAATCCATCATTCTTAGATGAAGTAGCTGAATATTTTTCGGTTGAGGACGAATATCAATAATATTGAGCCGATTTCAAAACTTAAATTTCTTGAGCCTTCTTTTGGGGGCATTGGCAGGACTTGCACAGTTTTTGGATGTGTGCTCAGAGACCTTGGTTTTTCGGCGGATGAAGCAATAAAATATCTGGACGAAATGAACAAGCTGGGAGGCTTTGGAGGGTGGCTGGAGACGGAACGGAAAGGGGAAATGGTGCAAAAATACTAACACAGTTTTGAAAATTTGTTTGATGAACTTTTGAATTATCAAGAACAAAAAGAGTTTTTTCTTCTTTTCTACTCTGTTCTTCAATAAATTCCGGTCATTTTTCTATCAATTTAATACATTTTGATAGATTCTGATAATAAGCAGCCGGAAAAACCTCAATCAATTCTCTTGAAAATGAAAATAAACTCTTTTCCAGCTTTCTTCTTCTCAACGTAGCCCATTTTTTCCAAACTGAAGAGGTCACTTCTGGCAGTGGCGTATGCAACGCTGTACATAGTCACTATTTCTTTAATTGTGATGGGTTTCTCAGGCTGTTTTAAGAACTGCTTGAGGATTTCCGCCTGTCTTAAAGTCAGATTCCCTGATTCTGTTATTGTTTTTAAATCCTGAGACTGCTCTTTTTGTTTTCGGTTTAGGTATTCGAGGACTTCTTCAAGGGTTTTTTGTATACAGTCGAGGTTATATTTGATGAAGTACGTGAGGTTGCCGGAATCATTCGGGGTTCTGTCGGATTTGGTGTAGAGGTAGGCATTTCTATACTGCTTTTTAGAACTATTAATTATCCTTGATATTGCCATGTACTCGAAAAGCCAGTAGTCATTTTTAAGAAGATACCAGTAGAAAAGAGCCCTTGCTGTCCTGCCATTGCCGTCGTTAAAGGGGTGGATGTATCCGACCAGGAAATAAATGATTATTCCCTTTATGATGGGATGAATGAAATTTTCATCCTTGTTATTGGCAAAATCACACAGTTCATTAATCA
>MCHG01000143.1_pt1 | contig 35615 bp, 34 predicted proteins | sample 787351 | NCBI WGS metagenome assembly MCHG01 (sample SAMN05430296, study PRJNA330682) | permafrost metagenome | biome: Cold desert; feature: permafrost; material: soil; isolation source: enrichment culture inoculated with soil incubated with H2/CO2 at 20 degrees... ... | reverse complement strand
TGGCCGATTTGCCGGGAACCCTACCCTCCCCAAAGAAAGGATTAAAGCCCTAGTTTGGCACGACAACCGCATGGCCGAGGACGTGTGACGCGGACCCTCTCTAAAACAAGCTAAACTGATTCGTCTCCGCGAGCCCTTCAAAACACCCATGGCTCTGAAGAACTTCCATAATCGCTTTGCTAAGTTTAAGATCTTCAATCGATTTGATGGCTTGTTCCTCCCTTAGCTCCACAATATGCCGAGCGGCCGTTTCTCCTAATCCTTGCACGGACGTGAAGGGCGGTAATAACCCTGTTGGAGTTATTAAAAAATCAGACGCATGAGATTCCCATAAATCAACGTACCTTATAGTAATGCCCCTGGCATACATCTCAACAGCAAGCTCAAGAATCGTGGCCATGTTCTTTTCTTTGGCAGTCGCGTCTTTCCCTTTTCGTTCGATTTCTTCGATTGTTTGCCGACAGAATTCCTTTCCCTGAATGACAATTTCAATGTCAAATTCATCTGCTCGAACCGTGAAAAAAGTCGCATAGAATGCTTGCGGATAGTTAAGCTTAAACCAAGCAATTCGGAAAGCCATAGTCACGTAGGCAACTGCATGTGCTTTAGGAAACATGTATTTAATTTTTTGACACGAGTCAATATACCATTCAGGAACATTGCTGGCTCGCATCTCTTCAATTTGTTCAGGTTTTAGACCATACCCTTTTCGGACACCTTCCATAATTTTAAAGGCGTGTGAGGGTTCTAAGCCTTTATAAATTAGATAAACCATAATGTCATCCCTACAGGCAATAATCTCTGAAATGCTCGCTGTTCCACCTCGAACAAGTTCTTGTGCATTACCAATCCAAACATCGGTACCGTGGGACAACCCCGAAATACGCACTAAGTCTGAGAATCCCTTTGGCTGCGTATCCTCTAGCATTTGTCTCACAAACTTAGTTCCAAATTCAGGCACTCCGAAGGTGCCCGTCTTAGAATAGATCTCCTCCGCAGTGACACCTAAGGCTTCTGGACTGGAAAACAACGACAGGGTCAACTGATCGTCTACCCGAATCGCTAGAGCGTCCACCCCAGTTATATCCTCCAACATCTTAATTGCCGTCGGATCGTCATGCCCTAGGATATCAAGCTTTACCAAGCGGCCAGAAATAGAGTGATAATCAAAATGTGTGGTAATAAACTCAGATTTCTGATCATTAGCCGGCCTCTGCAACGGGGTGAAATCGAAAATGTCGCATTCTTTGGGGATAACCATTTGCCCTCCGGGGTGTTGGCCCGTTGTCCGTTTAACCCCAGTACAGCCCCTTATTAAGCGCGCCATTTCAGCGGGTCTAATTTGAAGCTTCCGTTCATCAATATAATTTTTGACATAACCAAACGCCGTCTTATCAGCAATTGTCGCAATAGTTCCAGCCTTGAACACGTTATCCTTGCCAAATAAGTCTTCCGTAAAACGATGCGCGCGGGGCTGATAAACTCCAGAGAAATTTAAATCAATATCTGGTACCTTATCTCCCTTAAAGCCCAAAAACGTCTCAAAGGGTATATCATGACCATCTTTAGTCATCTGTTGACCACATTTTGGGCAATCTTTATCCTGCAAATCTGCGCCTGAGCCAACGCTACCGTCCTCAACCCAAATGGAATGCAAACAGTCCTGATTCACACAACGATAATGGGGAGGCAAAGGATTCACCTCAGTTATCCCTGTCATCGTGGCCACTAACGATGATCCAACAGAGCCCCTTGAGCCGACGAGATAACCATCTTCGTTCGATTTTTTCACAAGTAAATGCGCGATCAAATAGAGCACGGAGAAACCGTTGCCAATAATAGCTTTCAATTCTTTATCTAAACGCTTTTCTACAATTTCCGGTAATGTCTGACCATACAGGACACGGGCTTGTTCCCAGGACATCTTCTCTATTTTTTCCTCTGCTCCAGGTATAGTAGGCGTAAAGAGCTCATCTGGGAATGGTTTCAGAACTTCAATTTCGTCACAAATACGTTTAGGCGCACGGACAACCACCTCAAAGGCCTCTTCAACACCTAGGTATGCGAATTCTTGAAGCATTTCTTCCGTAGTTTTATAGTACAAGGGAGCCTGATCATCGGCGTCGCTAAACCCTTTTCCAGCCATAATAATTCGTCTGTAGGCCTCATCTTCAGGATCCAAGAAATGAACATCACCAGTCGCCACAACTGGTTTATCCATTTCTTGCCCCAGAGAGAGCACCGTTCGATTTATTTCCCGAAGTCCATCTTCAGAAGGCACTTGGCCGTTACGAAGCAAAAAGGAGTTATTGCCAATGGGTTGAATTTCTAAATAATCATAGAATGAGGCTATTTCCTTTAACGTCTCCCTAGGTTCATTACGCATTATTGCTTGTATGAGCTCCCCCGCTTCACACGCTGAACCGATGATCAGTCCTTCACGATGAGTCTGAAGCAATGATTTCGGAATTCGAGGACGACGATGATAGTACTCCAGATGGGACGCAGTAATTAGGCGATAAAGGTTCTTAAGACCAATTTTATTTTTAACCAAAAGGATGATATGGCGACTTTTCTGCTGATTTAAAGGGGGAGTGCCTGGTGAGTCATCAATCAAATACCCCTCTACTCCCAGAATTATTTTAACTCCATACTTAGCACCCGCATCGACAGCTTCCGGGAATGCTTGTACCACTCCATGGTCGGTAATAGCCACGGCCTCATGGCCCCAGTAGCTGGCTCTTTGAATCAGGTCCTCTGCTGAAGTCATGCCATCCATCGAGGACATACGCGTATGTAAATGCAATTCAATCCGTTTTTCCGTTGCTTGATCCTCGCGAATAGCAGGAGACGTCCGTTGCATATCCTTCGGCATCAAGGTCAGCACAGAATCATAGCGATCATATTGAACACTTCCTCGGACTTTAACCCATTCTCCTTGTTCAACGTCCAGGCTCTGTTGCTCTTTTTCAAGGAAAACCTTGGCGGAAATCGAATCTGATTTATCCGAGATCGTAAAGGTTAACAGTACTCGTCCAGATTTCAATTTTCGATATTCAATTCCAAAGACTTGTCCCAAAACAATAATCTGACGTTCTTCGTCTTGAACCTCATGCAAGGCAACGGACTCTCCATTAAATTCTTTTCCTAACAAACATGTAACTCGTTTTTTTTCAGACGCAGTTCCAGGATTGGTTTGAGAAGAAAGAAGTTGCTGTAAATGTTCAAATTCTACTGTTTCAGTTTGTTGGGCAAGATCAGCGAGATCTATGCTGGTATCCAACTCACAGATAATCTGCGGTTTCTGACGATAACGTGTAAAAAAATAATTTTCGATAACATGTTGCTTCGCACGGAAATATTCAATCCCTAATGCATTAGGTACGAATAGCCTTAGTTCTTCGTTTAAAACTTTATAATGAGCCTCACCAAGCCAACCTTTCATGGAGGGTAGCTGATTTGTGATATCCTGGACAATTTCACCCCAGTGCTTCTCACAGAGAGCTTTTAACGAAGTGACTTGAGTCGTAGCTTCGATACACCATTCAACCTTCTTAATTTCTGGAACTAGTGTCATTAGTAACGCTTCCAAGGATGCTAAACTGGCTTCCTCCAGCTCATACGATGAAGAAAGGTGGAGGACCCATCTCCCTTGTTTGGGAAAGACCTCCACCTGAATGAGTTCGACCGTCGTCAAATCTATTTGCCAAAGTCCAATTTGATCTGGAGGAAGTTTCAATATGAACGGGACTTCCATCAACGAAAGAGCCCTAGCCATGTGCTTTCCCCCTTACTTGAGGTTCGAAGTTCGATTCTCGAATGTGTAAAGTCTTTTCATAATTGTCCTATCATCAAGGTTCAAAGTTAGAATGAGAGAGCTGTCTCTATCAGGGTTTTAACCTGCCCAGCAACTTCCTCAACTGGTACTAGAAATGTTTCGCCCGTTTTCCGCTCTCTGAGTTCAACTTGGCCATTCGCCAATGTTTTACTCCCAATAGTCACCCGTAACGGATATCCGACGAGATCTGCATCCTTGAATTTTACACCAGCACGTTCATCCCGATCATCCAGAACAACTTCGACGCCAAGGCTCTGTAGTTCCTGATAAAGCTTATCCGCCGTTTCCACCACGAGGGCATCTTTAGTGGTGACTGGTACAACTATACATTGGTATGGGGCAATCGGCATCGGCCAAATAATCCCAAACTCATCATGATTTTGCTCAATGGTAGCCGCTATTGAACGACTTACGCCCACACCATAACAACCCATGACACAAAACTTTTCTTCTCCGTTTAAGTCCAAAAAAGTAGCTCCTAGTGCTTTACTATACTTTGTCCCTAGCTTAAAAACTTGCCCTACTTCTATTCCCCTAGCTTCTTTAAGAGGAACACCACATTTTAAGCAGGCTTCACCGGGTTCCATCATCCGTAAATCAAGGATCTTATCTATACGGAAGTCTCTACTTGGAACGGCATCCACAAAGTGATAATCCGCTTTGTTCGCTCCACACACCGCTTTTTTCATCAGAGGAACTTCTTCATCGGCAATCACCAAAAGTCCAGCAGGCGCTTCAATCGGACCGACAGAGCCTGGTGCACACCCTAAAATCGTCGAGACAGCCTCAGGAGATGCAAGTTGGAGGGAGACGAAACCGCCTAATGCGTTATTCAACTTTATTTCATTCAGTTCGCGGTCACCGCGTACAAGTACCAAAAATATTTTCTCATCCCCTTGATAAAGCAAGGATTTAACCAGAGCAGTCTTCGGTACCGCTAAAAACTCCGATAAGTCATCAATGGTCTTCACGTTCGGCGTGTGCGTCAACTTCCGCTCACCTTCAGGCGACACGTCCTCTACAACTTGTGGACGGCACTCTGCTTTTTCCACATTGGCGGCATAACTGCACTCTGGACAATAAACGACTGCATTTTCTCCCGAATCAGCTAATACCATAAATTCATGGGTTCCACCCGTTCCTCCTATGGCTCCGGCGTCTGCTTCAACAGCCCGGTAAGCTAAACCACAACGAGCGAAGATTCGACAATAGGCGTCATACATTTTTTTGTAGCTTTCATCGAGTCCTGCTTCATCCCGATCAAACGAGTAAAGATCTTTCATTACAAACTCCCGTCCACGCATTAAACCGAAACGTGGACGTCGCTCATCACGATATTTATTCTGAATCTGATAAAGTAAAAGTGGTAGTTGCTTGTAAGAACGAACTTCATTCCTAATAAGGTCCGTAATGATTTCTTCGTGCGTCGGTCCGAGACAAAACTCCCGATCATGACGGTCCTTTAAACGCATCAGCTCGTCACCGTATACTTCCCAACGGCCACTCTCTTTCCATAATTCAGCTGGTTGCATGATTGGCATAAGAAGTTCTTGTCCGCCTTTAGCATCCATTTCTTCCCGAACAATGGTTTCAATCTTCCTTAAAACACGTAATCCTAACGGCAAATACGTGTAAAATCCAGAGGCAGATTTACGAATTAAACCTGCCCGTACCATCATTTGATGGCTAATAACTTCAGCCTCAGCTGGAACCTCTCGCAGTGTAGGATTTAATAGTTGGCTGACACGCATAATGTCCATTCCCTTCCTTTGTAGTTTACTTCTCAATTAACCCTACGGTTAATATCATTCATATCCTTCTGTACGGGCAATTCACGCATTGCTCCCCGAATTTATCTCTTAGCATGTTCACGTACATATTCTTCGATTTCGCGGAGGAGAGCCGGTAGTAATTCGTTTTCTGGCAGTCGGGCTACGATTTCACCCTTTCGGAACAAAAGCCCCATCCCTTTTCCACCGGCAATTCCGAAATCAGCTTCACGTGCTTCGCCCGGTCCATTGACTGCACATCCCATAACCGCAACTTTTAGGGGCTTGTCCAGTGCAGGCAGGTGTGCTAACTGCTCTTCAACACTCTCCGCCAATAAAGCTAAGTCGACTTGTGTGCGGCCACAAGTTGGACAACTAATTAGCTCTACACTCCGCTGTCTTAACCCGAGAACACGCAGGATTTCAAGAGCTACAGGAATTTCCCGAACCGGGTCACCTGTGAGTGACACTCGAATCGTATCCCCAATCCCTTCCGCGAGCAATGTCCCAATCCCTATCGCCGATTTTACCACACCAGAACGTACCGTTCCTGCCTCAGTCACCCCAAGATGTAAGGGGTAATTCACAACCTCGTAGATTTTGCGATACGCCTCAATCATCAGGGGAACGGACGATGCTTTCAACGAGACCTTTATTTTATCATATCCTTCTTCCTCAAGTAACCGGATGTGACCTAAAGCACTCTCGATCATCCCTGCGGAAGTTGGACCACCATACTTTTCTAAGAGTTCTTTCTCCAAGGACCCCGCGTTAACTCCGATTCGGATAGGGATCTGTCGTTCTTTAACAGCACGTACGACTTCTTGAACTTTCCATCGAGCGCCAATATTCCCGGGATTAAGACGCAAGCCATGGATTCCTTGTTCAACTGCACGGATAGCCAAACGATAGTCAAAATGAATATCGGCAATCACAGGCAGTGGACTGATAGCGGCAATCTCCTTTAAAGCTGCCGCTGCCTCATCGTCCAAGACTGCAAGACGGACGATTTCACATCCAGCATCAGCCAAGGCGTTAATCTGAGCTAACGTTGCTGCTACATCACGAGTATCCGTATTTGTCATCGATTGTACTACGATCGGGGCTCCGCCACCAATCGTCACAGGCCCTACTGAAACGGGTTTTGTCATTTTTCTATGCACCATGTCTGTCTCCTACTCTAGGTCCCGCGTACAATATTTAGGGCAATGCATGAATTGCCCATCGTTCTACCCAACTTTATCGAATAAGCGCAGGACATCTTTATAAGTAACGGCAAGCATTAAAGCCATTAGTAAAACGAAACCAACCAAGTGAATCATATTTTCCTTATCTGGGTTCAGCGGCTTCCCTCTTACCCCCTCGATCAATAAGAAGATCAGCCTGCTCCCATCGAGAGCAGGGATGGGAAACAAGTTAATGAGTCCTAGTTGAATACTTAATACTCCAGTTAAACTCAATAGGTTAGCTAGTCCCTGCTGAGCCCCTTCCCCAATAACCTGAGCAATCATAACTGGACCACCTACATCGGCCGGTATCTTTCCGGTTACCATCTGTACCAAAGTCACCATAATAAACTTTGTAAAATCAAGCGTTCGTTCTAAACCAAAACGTGTCGACTGGATAATAGATGCATGTGTATAGATAATTTCTGGCGCAATCCCAATTATACCGTGCCCAGTTGGAGCATCCTTTTCCGTCTTCACCGATACTATTTGCTTTCCTTGGCCCCGTTCAACGGTTAAACTTAACACTTGGTCTGGTTTAGCATGAATGACCTCTGTCAAACCTGTCCAATCTAGTGTCGGCACACCATTTATCGCAAGGATTTTATCTCCTGGTTGAATGCCAGATGTGGCGGCTGGTTTTCCTGGAACAAGTGATCCTATCATATTGGTGTTCCCTGGTGATGGAATCCCGAGATAGGCAAAAACACCCACGAATAAAATTATGGCCAAAACAAAGTTCATGATTGGTCCAGCCACAATAACCGACATTCGCTGCCAAACTGGCTTATTCATAAAACTTTGCGGATCATGAGTAGGGGCAATCACAGCCTTGCCATTGGCATCAACTTCTGCATCCATCCCATGAAGTTTGACGAACCCGCCTAGAGGGATGAGTCGCAGAGCATAAAGTGTAACCTTCCCTTGATAACCCACAATTTTAGGACCAAAACCAAAACTAAATTCGATAACCTTAACTCCAATCCATTTTGCAACCATATAGTGCCCTAGTTCATGAATCATGACCATGCTTCCAAAAACAAAAACGATGGCGAGTGTCGTTAACACTTTAACCCCCCCTTTTCTCGTGGTTCGTAGTTCGTGGTTCGAAAGTCGAATATCGAAGTTCGTGTACGTGGTTCAAACTCTCGGTTCGAAACACGAATATCGAACCACGTACTACGAAATTAGTTCTGCGGCTCGTCGACGTGCCCAAGTATCTGCTTCGAGTATGCTTTCCAAATCCAAGCTATCTAACACATTATGTTCAGAACATACCTTTTCGACAATGTCATGAATCTTAAGATAAGTGACTTTCTTATTGAGAAATGCCAATACGGCGATTTCGTTAGCTGCATTCATCACAGCCGGCAAAGTTCCTCCGCGTCGACCTACACGGTAAGCCATAGCAAGCGCAGGAAAGCCATCAAGATCTGGCTCATGGAAGGTTAATGTTTTTCCACGAAAGTCTAGTCGCTCGAAAGAGCTTTTCCAGCGGGACGGATAACTCAAAGCATACTGAATTGGCAGGCGCATATCTGCCCTACCTAATTGGGCCAGCACGGAACCATCTCGATATTGAACCATAGAGTGGACTACGCTCTGCGGATGTATAAGAACCTCTATCTGATCATATTCCATATTAAATAAATAATGCGCTTCAATGACTTCGAGACCTTTGTTCATCATTGTTGCCGAGTCAATAGTAATTTTAGCACCCATATCCCAATTAGGATGGCAGAGAGCTTTCTCTAACGTAACTGTTGCTAATTGTTTCTGAGTCCATCCGAAAAAAGGGCCACCTGATGCAGTCAAAATAATTTTTTCAAGCGCTTCAGGATTGTCCTCTAAACACTGAAAAATTGCGGAATGCTCACTATCCACAGGGAGGATGGGGCATTTCATCCTCTTTGCTGTAGACATGACCAAATCTCCGCCTGCGACCAACGTTTCCTTATTAGCTAGAGCAATAGTTTTGCCTGCCTCTAGCGCAGCAAGTGTGGGCTCTAAACCAATTCTGCCCGAAATTGCCGTGACGACGGTATCCACTTGCGAGGCGATAACGGAATTGATAATCCCCGCCATCCCCTGATCCACCTTAATTGGTAAATCCTTTATTCTGCCACGCAATTCACGGGCCGCTCCCTCATCCATCATTACAACAATTTCAGGATGAAAAAGCCGAGCCTGTTGTTCTATAAGCTCAATACTTTTGTCCGCTACCAAAGCATGAATCTTAAGCTGATCTCCCGCCTGCCGGACGACATCTAGTGTTTGACGCCCAATAGAGCCTGTTGATCCCAATACAGTTAGCGTTTTCAACGCGAATCATCTCTTCCTACTTTTAGTCGTTACATTAATCAATTTACAACAAACTATAATTAAAGTACAGGTTACTACTTTTAATCACATTACTTGGGATCACCAAAAATCCCGACTTTGCGTAAGGCTTCATAACAAATAACCAGAGCAGGTCCCACAATAAGACCTATAGCGCCTAGTAGCTGAAGTCCAACATACATCGAAATGAGAGTTGGAAGTGGCTGTATCCCAATTCCATTCGACAAAACTTTGGGTTCCAAAAACTGTCGAACTGTCACCGTAACGATCCATAGCACCGATAATTTTACGGCTTCTCCGAGGGATCCCATAATAAGATTTCCGATAATCCAAGGCACAAACAGAAAACCTGTGCCCACAATTGGCACTATATCTAGCAGTCCTGCCAGTACACCTAGCGTGACAGCATAAGGATTACCTATCAGAAGCAAACCGCCGATGGTTGAAAATGCTGTGACTGAAACCAAGATTGCTTGCGCCCGTAAATAGCCCACGATAGCTGCGCCCAAATCCTCACTGATCGCCTGAGCACTGACGTGCCAACGGTTCGGAAACATGTTAGAAATAAACAGTTTTACATTTGGATAAGTTGAGCTCATCAACAAGGTCGCGACAAGGGAAACCACCATCACAATAAACACACCTGGTAACGCGGTCAAAAAACTAAGTAAAAAGGCGCTCCCTGATTTGGCCCATTCCTGAAGCGTTCTGGCTAGGCTTTCTGTCGAGGCAAACAGAGTATTTTGAATTTGAGGATTAACCTTCACAAACCTTTCAACTGTATCAACTTGCTTGGTCACGAGATCTACCAAATATCCATAATTAGGTAATGTGACTGCTAACTCGGATAATTCTGTATAAAGCCGTGCAACTATCAAAAAAATAAATAAGCTTAATCCTGCAATTGCCAATATGAGAGCGAGCACAGATGCATACGTTCGACGAATGCTAATCCCTCGTATCAGCCTTACAACAAGCGGTTCAAGTAGGAAAGCCAGCAGAAGTGCAATAAGAAATGGGAAAAAGGCACTAAACGTTTTGGCAATGACTTCCCCGAAAACAGGTAAAAAATCTTGGAAAAAGTATGTAAAGACTTTCAATAGGACTAGACCAGTTGTTACCACTGCCAATCTGTTTACATTTGTCCATAGGGGATGTTTTTGAATGCTCAACGCTTTCACCTCACGAAAGTAATAATACTCCATAATACATTAAGGGGAGTGCAAAAATCAGACTATCGAACCGGTCCAAGATCCCACCATGCCCGGGAATAAGCCTTCCTGAATCCTTAACCCCTGCGCTACGCTTCAAGGCAGATTCAAACAGATCGCCGACTTGTGAGCTGATTCCAATAATTATTGCCAAGAAGATATATATAATCCAAGTCCCTCCGCCTGCGGTACTCGAGAACACTAAGGCCACTACAACACTAAACAACAAGCCCCCAAGTGAACCTTCCACCGTTTTCTTAGGGCTAACTTGAGGGGCTAATAGATGGCTTCCAAATTGTCTCCCTATAAGATATGCACCCGTATCCGTTGCCCATACCAAAAATATTGTAAGAAAAGTCCATTCTGTCCCATTCGGAAGCTGACGAAGTAAATAAAGGTGGGATAATAAGACCACCGAATAAAGGACTGCTAGTATATTAAAACCTGCTTCATACAGAGACGTCTTTGGATAAGTTAAGGCTAGGCGTCCAAGTGCAATTAGAAGCCAGAAAACTAGTACCGTCACCATCCACTCTGGCCCACCGATCATCAGACTAGCTAACCAGATAACCGTGACAAGTGTCGTAAGCTTAGACCAAGTGCGGATACCCATCTTCTCACCAATTTGCATGAATTCCCTCAATGCAAATAATGTCAACACCGCAACTAAAAATGCAGTATATAGCCCACCCAAATAAATAAGTCCCAAGAAAATTGGTGCGCCAATCAAGGCACTTATTGTTCTTTTAACCATGTGCTCTCCTCAATTTGTATGTATTCCACCGAAACGACGATCGCGCTTCTGGTACGCTTTGATCGCTTCAACTAAAGACTTTTGGCCAAAATCTGGCCAAAGCTCTTCTACTACAACAATTTCTGTATAGGCCAGCTGCCAAAGTAGGAAATTACTCAATCTCATTTCTCCAGAGGTTCTAATAAGCAAATCTGGATCTGGTAATCCTTGAGTGTAGAGTTTTTCACTAAAGCGTTGCTCATTGATCTCTTCAATTCTCTGCTTTCCACTTAAGACCTCTTTACTCAAACTCTTAACTGCATCGATAATCTCAGATCGCCCGCCATAATTTAAAGCTAGGTTTAGAATTAGTCCTGTATTATCGCGCGTACTCTCCATCGCGTGTAGTAATTCGTGCTGTGCTTCTAGCGGGAGGTCATTAATCTTCCCCATGGTACGAATGGCTACATTGTTTTGATGCAACTCAAGGAGTTCCTTTCTCAGGTACTCCGTGAGAAGTTTCATCAACACACCCACTTCGTCTTTAGGCCTTTTCCAATTTTCTGTAGAAAACGCATAAACAGTCAACACCTGAATTTCAAGTTTAGAACATGCCTTAACGATCTTTCGCAAGGCCTCAACACCTGCCCGATGCCCCATTGAACGTGGCAGTGCTCGTTTCAGAGCCCATCGCCCGTTTCCATCCATGATAATGGCAATATGACGCGGGAGGCGGTCCATAGCAACCTGGTCATATGAATCTAGTTTATCTTTTTTCCAAGGTTTGAACCACATCATTCCACCCCCTACTCGATATTCGATGTTCGATATTCGTGGTTCGATATTTTAACTACGAACTACGGACAACGAACCCACGAACCACGTTTTCGAACCTCGAACTACGAAAAAGCTCCACTACTCGTGGTTCGATACTCGAACTACAGACTTCGGCCTTCGAACCACGAATATCGAAAAGACCCCTATTCGAAGTTCGTAGTTCGTGGTTGCGCGGTTCTTAGTTGAATATCGAACCACGAACCACGAATATCGAACAACGAACAAGGGGTCTATGGCTGCCTTGGCGAAAATTTTTCATATGCTAAGACAACCTCCACATGATCGTCGATTTCTCTAACGCGGACAACACGACAGCTTCCCCACGCTTCCATTTTACCATGTGGGCTCGTGATTTGAAAAGCGTAAGGTTTGCCAATGCGTTCAAGTTCAAGTTTTACTTCGTTCCAGTTTCGGCCGAGTAAGCCTTGCATCATACTTCAGTGATTTCACTTTCCTTGGTATCCATGACATGTTCAATTTCTTTAATGATCTTGTCTGTCATCTTCTGAACGTCTTCTTGTGCCCTCTTAATTTCATCTTCAGAAGCCTCATGATCTTTTTCAAGTTTCTTAAGTTTATCATTGACATCTCTACGCACGTTACGGATTGCAACACGCGCTTCTTCTGCTTCTTTTTTTACCTTTTTAACCAATTCTAGCCGACGTTCAGCAGTGAGTTGGGGAATGTTCAAACGAATTACGACCCCATCACTCGACGGATTCAGCCCTAGATCTGATTTCATGATTGCCTTTTCAATAGCCGGAAGAACGGTTCTGTCCCAAGCCTGAATTACTAGCATTCTTGGTTCAGGAGCAGAGATATTGGCAAGTTGGCTAATAGGAGTAGGAGCCCCATAGTATTCAACCATAACTCTGTCAAGAACACTGGGATTTGCCCGACCTGCACGAATTGTAGCATACTCTCTACGTAGGACATCTACCCCTTTATGCATTCGTTCTTCTGCGTCTCGAATCACCTCAGAGATCATTTACTATCCCTCCCTACATAAGTTCCGATGGCTTCGCCCATAAGCACCTTTCGAATATTACCTGGTGTTGTAAGGTCAAAAACTATGACAGGAATATTGTTGTCCATACAAAGTGAAGTGGCGGTAGAGTCCATCACACCGAGACCTTTGCTTAGGACATCGAGATAACTTAACCGGTCAAACTTCTTGGCGTCTGGATTCTTCATCGGGTCGGAATCGTAAACTCCATCTACCTTCTTAGCCATTAAAATGACTTCAGCCTCAATCTCAGCAGCTCTTAAAGCAGCCGTTGTATCGGTCGAGAAGTAGGGGTTACCAGTTCCAGCTGCGAAGATTACAATCCGTCCTTTTTCCATATGTCGAATCGCTCGCCGCCGAATATAAGGTTCAGCAACCTGTCTCATTTCGATGGCCGATAAGACACGGGTAACTGACCCGGCCTTTTCCAAGGCATCTTGTAAAGCTAAAGCATTCATCACCGTTGCCAACATGCCCATATAATCGGCAGTAGCCCGGTCCATCCCTTGTGCACTACCCGCGATACCACGCCATATGTTTCCGCCACCAACAACCAGGCAAACTTCAACCCCCATATCCCGAATTTCTGCCACCTGGGCCGCTACGGAGACGAGCATATCGTGTTGAAGACCAAAGCCCAGATTACCTGCAAGCGCTTCTCCGCTAATCTTAAGAACCAGTCGACTATACCGTGGTTTTTCCATCGATTAACCTCCATCAATCTTATTCCACGCCTAGAGAGAGAAATCCTCTCATATTCGAAAAAGAGAACACCGGGGTGTTCTCTAGATAGATTGTCTAGGTTATTTATCGATTCATTTCTTTCATAACATCTGCTGCAAAATCATCTTGTCGTTTTTCGATACCAGCACCTAACTCATAGCGAGTAAAACGACGAACAACAATGCGCTCACCGATTTTAGCAATTTTATCGAGCACCAAGTCGCGCACGCTCTTATCTGGATCTTTAACGAACGATTGATCCATTAAACAAACTTCTTTATAGAACTTTTCGATTCGGCCTTCTACCATTTTTTCAATGATTTTCTCAGGCTTTCCTTCATTGAGCGCTTGAGCTTTTAAGATATCCTTCTCATGCTGAAGTACTTCAGGAGGTACATCCTCTTTGTTCATATATTGTGGATTCGCTGCTGCAATATGCAACCCAAGATCGCGGACTAACGTTCTAAATTCATCTCCACGAGATACAAAGTCTGTTTCGCAGTTCACTTCAATCAAAACACCAATGCGCCCACCACCATGGATATAGGATTCAACGGTCCCTTCAGCGGCAACTCGCCCTTCCTTTTTAGCGGCGGCGGCTAGCCCTTTCTCTCGTAAAAAGTCGCAGGCTTTGTCAACTTCACAGTTACATTGTACAAGCGCTTTTTTGCAATCCATCATACCTGCCCCTGTACGTTCCCGAAGCTCTTTTACTTGAGCTGCGCTTACGTCTGCCATGGTTATTCCTCCTAAATTCAATGCTCGAGGCAAATTCGAGGCACGATGCTCGATGCTCGATGCACGATTTTCATGTTTATGTTTTATGTTTTAGTATTTCATGCTTGATGTGGCAATGCACAAGGTTCGAGGCGCGGTATTCGAACCTCACGCCTCGAACATCGAACCTCGAATTAGCCTTCAGCTACTTCTCCAGCTTCTACTTCCTCTTCGTTACTGTGTTGGCCTTCAATGATAGCATCTGCCATCTTCGAAGTCAGTAACTTAACTGCACGAATTGCATCATCATTAGCTGGAATTACAACATCGATTTCATCGGGATCGCAGTTTGTATCCACAATTGCAACAATCGGGATCTTCAAACGGCGTGCCTCTGCAACCGCAATACGTTCTTTACGAGGATCAACAATAAACAGGGCATCAGGGATTTTTTTCATATTTTTAATGCCGCCTAAAAAGCGCTCTAATTTTTCCATCTCATGACGAAGAGCAGAAACTTCTTTCTTTGTAAGCACATCGAAAACGCCTTCAGCTTCCATCCGTTCTAAAACACGCAAACGGTCAACACGTTTTTGAATCGTTTGAAAATTTGTGAGCATACCACCAAGCCAACGCTCATTCACGAAATACATACCGCAACGTTCTGCCTCATCTTTGACCGACTCTTGTGCTTGTTTCTTAGTACCTACAAACAACATGGTACCGCCCTCAGCCGCCAGGTTACGGACAAAGTTAAAAGCTTCATCTACTTTTTTAACGGTTTTCTGGAGATCAATAATATAGATCCCATTGCGCTCTGTGAAGATATAACGAGCCATTTTCGGATTCCACCGACGAGTTTGATGTCCAAAGTGGACACCCGCTTCCAACAATTGTTTCATTGAAATTACTGCCATAGTATTAACCAACTTTCTTTTGTTTTTTCCTCCGCAGGTTCATCTCAAAACGCCCCTTGTCTCCCGACAAGGAACTAACGCTTTAATCCCTCTGCGTGCTTCATTAAACCACACTACCATTAGATAGATTAGCACATTCTTCAATTCTTTACAAGTAGGAGTGATTCATCTTGCCCTACTTGATCAAACCTGCATAACTCTCGAGGTTTGAACGCAAATCATACTTCAGTATGAAATTCTCGAGGTCACTCATGAGTTCGGGAAAGGGGAAATAGAACTCGCTCACGTAATAAAGCTCATCGTCCGTCCGGATCTGAGCAACTTCCTGCCCTTTTTGATCAAAATAAAAGGCAACCCGACGAATATCCTGCGGTTCTAAGGTGTGTGTACCAAGTAATGATTGAAAGACTATTTGCCCTTCTTTGATTTGCACATGTTTACTCTTTCCAATAATCCATAAGGATACAATCCCGAGCACTGCCGCGACATAGATCCCTATGAGAACCCTTAGTTCTAAGATTGGTAGTGTGCTAAAGAAATGAACACCACCAATAACAAGGGGATAAAGGATTAAAAATATAACGGCAGGAACGATAAGCGGCCGCAGTTGGTAAACATAATCATGTTCATCCATGAACTTCAACCTCCTGTCAATACAGAAGTCAGCGGTCAGATGCCAGATGAGTCAGACCGGGGTATTCCTCTTCTGATCCCTAGCCTCTGTCCTCTGGCTTCTGACCTCCGGCTTCCGTCTTACTTCGTGTGCTTGATATGCTTATCCAATTCTTCTATCAAATAATCGTTAAGAACTCGAATATAGGTGCCTTTCATACCCAGCGACTTCGACTCAATCACACCTGCTGACTCAAATTTGCGCAGTGCATTAACAATGACAGAACGAGTTATTCCCACCCGATCAGCAATTTTACTGGCAACTAAAAGTCCTTCGCCGCCGCCAAGTTCGGCAAAAATGTGTTCCACTGCTTCAAGTTCAGAGTAGGACAGAGTCCCTACTGCGATCTGGACTGCCGCCTTTTTACGAGCCTCTTCTTCGGCCCGTTCTGCCTTAACTCGTAAAATTTCCATACCCACAACCGTTGCGCCGTATTCAGCTAGGACTAAATCTTCCTCTTCAAATTCTTCATCATACTTCGCGAGCACAAGCGTCCCAACCCGTTCGCCTCCACCTAAAATAGGAACGATGGTTGTCAGCTTATTTGTAAAATGGCAGGGTTCATTACAATTAAAGACACAGCCATTAGCAACCTGCGCGGTGTTGGTTTTTGTCTCGCTAACTCTCATCAGACCTTCATTATAGCTTTCAGGGAAACGCTCGGAATGAACTACAATATCTTCCATCGTACCGCAAACAAAATTATCCATAAAACTATAGCCAAGGATCTTTCCGCGACGACCAACAATATAAATGTTGGCAACCACCGCTTGACTAAGCACCTTAGCCATTTCCTCAAAATCAACTGGATTCCCAGCAGCGCGTTGTATTAATTTATTAACGGTCCTAGTTTTTTCTAATAAAGACGTTTTCATAAGTTCAATTTACCTCCTTAAATTTGGTTACACACTTTCAAGAATCCCGCTTCTAAATATGTTGAAATTGTATCTAAAGAATATAGCGCGCAAGATCTTGATTTTGCACCACATTGCCTAAACGTTTTTGAACATATTCCCGATTAATGGTCACAGTATAGTCTTCGGGCAGCTCGGAGGCTTCAAAAGACAATTCCTCTAGAACTTTTTCTACAATCGTGTGGAGGCGCCTCGCTCCAATATTTTCGGTGCTAGAATTCACTTTGTAGGCAACTTCTGCTAATTCATCAATAGCATTCTCTGTAAAATCCACCTTTATTCCTTCCGCTCCCAATAAAGCTGCATACTGTTTAATCAGCGACGATTGAGGTTCGGTAAGAATACGTTTGAAATCTGCTACACTTAACGATTCGAGTTCCACACGAATAGGGAATCTTCCCTGTAGTTCTGGTATAAGATCAGACGGCTTGCTGAGATGGAAAGCACCAGCAGCGATAAAGAGAATGTGATCCGTTTTAACTGGACCATACTTCGTTACGACAGTAGATCCTTCTACAATCGGAAGAATGTCACGCTGCACTCCTCCTCTAGACACGTCTGGACCACCCGCGCCATCGCGACCAGCAATTTTATCGATTTCATCCAAGAAAACGATTCCTTCATGTTCTGTTCTACGAATAGCATCTTGAACTGCTTCATCTTGATCAATCAGATTTTGAATCTCTTCATGAATCAAAATCTTGCGCGCTTCGCGTACAGTTACTTTCCTCTTCTTGTGCCGCTTTGGGAGCATCCCTGACATCATATCCTGAATATTCATGCCCATTTCCATCATGTTATTGTTACCCAGCATATCGGAAAGTGGCGTAGTTTCTTCAACAGCAATTTCAATAACCTGCTCTTCAAGGTCTCCCCGCTGCAAGCGGTCAGCTACTAGCTTACGTTCTTTCTCCATTTCGGGAGTCACGTCAATATCTTTTTCTGGATCTGGGGTTTGACCGAACAGCATCTGAAAGGGGTTGCCAGCTGTACTCTCTGAGCGTTTTTCTGGAACTAATAGCTCTATCAATCGTTTCTCGGCATTGATGGCGGCCTGAGCCTGCACTTTATCTGAGCGCTCTACCTTCACCATTCGTAAGGCTATCTCGACTAGATCACGAATAATAGCTTCCACATCTCGGCCTACATACCCAACTTCGGTAAATTTGGTGGCTTCGATCTTAATGAACGGGGCACGAACAAGCTTTGCTAACCGCCGGGCAATCTCCGTCTTCCCAACGCCTGTAGGGCCAATCATCAAAATATTTTTAGGTATGATTTCTTCTTGCAATTGCTCTGACAAGCAAGAACGGCGATAGCGATTACGTAAAGCAACCGCAACAGCTCTTTTTGCCGCATCTTGTCCTACGATAAATCGGTCCAATTCACGGACAATTTCTCGAGGTGTCAAGCTGTCCATGGTCTCCCCCCCCTATAACTCTTCCACATTAATTTGTTCATTAGTATAAACACAAATCGAAGCAGCTACAAGCATCGCTTCACGAACGATCTCGGTCGTCGGCAGATCTGTATGCTTCACTAAAGCGCGAGCGGCGGCTAAAGCATAGTTTCCACCTGAGCCAATTGCCGCTATTCCATCGTCAGGTTCAATTACTTCGCCCGAACCGGATACAATCAAGAGATTTTGGGTATCCGCTACTAAAAGTAGTGCTTCAAGGTTACGTAGCATTTTGTCCGTTCGCCATTCTTTGGCAAGCTCTACGGCCGCACGTTGCAGATTCCCATGATATTCTTCTAGCTTTTGTTCAAACTTATCAAAAAGCGTAAACGCATCCGCTACGGATCCCGCAAACCCCGCTATCACTTTGCCATGAAACAAGCGACGCACTTTCCGGGCTTTATGTTTCATCACGGTTGCTTGCCCAAAGGTAACTTGCCCGTCACCAGCTATGGATACGTGTTCCCCTCTCTTCACTGCGACAATCGTCGTTGCATGAAACATTGCTAACACCCCCTTCAATAAAGTTTACTAGGGCACTTTCTGTGTGTCAAGTAAATTGTAGTCAATTTACAACTTTTTGTGAAAATTCGCTCTGTCCCTGGTCAATGAGGTCATCTAATCCCGATGTTCAACTTTAGTTGAACCAGTTCACTTCGCTCGGGGATGAGCCTGATCGTATACTTTTTTTAAGCGTTCACGGGTTAGATGTGTATATATTTGGGTTGACGAAAGCTTAATATGTCCCAATAATTCTTGAACACTTCTTAAATCCGCTCCGCCATCCAACATATGTGTCGCATATGAATGGCGGAGCATATGTGGATTTACATGTTGTTCCATACTAATCTTGGCGACCATTTTGTCCAAAACCCGCCTGACAGACCTAGCCGATAACCGCGTCCCTTGGTAATTGAGCAAAAGGATTTTGCTGTGATCCTGCCTCATCTTGAGATACTTCTCAATAGCCAAGATGGCATGGTTTGTCACAGGGACTACCCGCTCCTTGCTCCCTTTCCCGAGGACTCGAATCAATCCGATTTCTAAATCAAGATTTTCTCGATCTAAACCAACTAGTTCGCTGACTCGTAGCCCAGATCCGTACAGCAACTCCATAATGACTTGATCACGAGAACCCAGTAGATTGGTACAATCCGAAGCATGGAGCAGCCCATCCATCTGGTCTAAATATAGAAAATTAGGGAGTTTTCGTCCTAGCTTTGGACTTGCAACCCGTTGTACTGGATTAATTTGGAGTATTTCCTTACGACATAAGAACTTGAAAAACGAACGTAGTGCAGCGAGCTTACGAGCCATACTCTTTCTCGCCAATCCGTGCTCTGCCAAGACTCCTAGAAAACTACGCACGATATAGACATCAATCAGTTCCACCGTGAGCTTTTCAGATTCTAGACCCAGTTCGCGGGCAGCAAAGCTAATAAACTGAACCAGATCCGTTTGATAAGCAGCGACTGTGAGTTCGGATCTATTCTGCGAATATTGATGACCCGAAAATAAACTTAACGCCTCATCTATTATCAATCAGCTTCTTACCTCCCCCAAATCCTCCCATGCACAAAACTCACTTAACGTCTCCAAAGCACGTTCGGAAATTTTGGCATTTTTTTCACGTTTATTCCTTATTCGCTCTGTCAACGGGGGTAGCAACCCAAAGTTAAGATTCATTGGTTGAAAATTTTGACTAGGCGATCCCTCTAAATGACGTGCTAAGCCACCTAACGCCGTCACTGGTGGGAAGACAAGTGGAGTCATCTGGTTAAGACGTCTCCAAGCATTAAGCCCTGCTAGAAGCCCGCTGGCAGCAGATTCAACATATCCTTCGACCCCAGTCATTTGGCCTGCAAAGTAAAAATCGGGGTGAGTCTTTAAACTAAAATCTGCTTTAAGGACTTTTGGGGCATTGAGAAACGTATTGCGATGCATTACACCATAACGCACAAATTCAGCATTTTCTAAACCAGGAATTAGCGAAAAAACTCTTTTTTGTTCCCCCCATTTTAGATGTGTTTGAAAGCCCACCAAATTAAAAAGTGTCCCAGCCTTATTTTCTTTACGTAACTGCACGACAGCATAGGACTTTATTCCAGTCCGTGGGTCCTGTAATCCAACAGGCTTTAAGGGACCAAAAGTCAGAGTCTGAGGGCCACGCTTGGCCATCACTTCGACTGGTAGACAGCCTTCGAAAACGTTTCCCTGTTCAAACCCCTGAACTTCTGCTGTCTCGGCCTGAACTAAGGCTTCATAAAATAAGTCGTACTCCTCCTTGGTCATTGGACAGTTCAAATAGTCCGCCTCACCCTTGTCATAACGCGAAGCCCAAAAAGCCTTGCTCAAATCTATGGACTCGAGAGTAACAATTGGAGCTGCGGCATCGTAAAAAGAAAGCGCTTCCTCTCCAGTTATCGTTAAAAGGTCTTCCGCTAAATCATCTGAGGTCAAGGGACCACTAGCAACAATGGTGATCCCAATTCTCGGAATCTTATGTACTTCTTCACGATAAATAAATACGTTTGGATGTTCTTCCAACCGTATTGTAACCTCGCGCGAAAAAAGTTCCCGATCGACTGCTAAAGCGCCGCCTGCGGGAACCGCGTTATGATCAGCGGCGCTCATGATGAGAGACCCTAGGCGACGCATTTCTTCTTTCAATAAACCGACCGCATTCTCTAAGCCAGCCCCGCGCAGCGAGTTGCTGCATACTAGTTCAGCAAATGCGCCGGTATGATGTGCTGGAGTATATTTAATCGGACGCATTTCATATAAATCAACCATCACACCGCGTTCTGCAAGTTGCCAAGCGGCCTCGGAACCTGCTAAACCTGCTCCGATAACGGTAATATGCTGCATGTATCCATTCTCTCCTTATCACTGTGTACGGGCAATTCATGAATTGCCCCTACGATCTAAGTTTCTTCAATCACAATTGTGTGACGGCATTCTGGATTCGTGCATACGTATTTCTTTTCTTTTTTAGATGATTTAATGACCATCAACTGTTGGCACTCAGGACATGGGTCAGGGGCAGGCATTTCCCATGAAACAAAATCACACTCCGGATAAGCACTACAGCCATAGAACTTGCGCCCTTTCTTTGAGCGTCGAACCACGAGAGGCTTGGTGCATTTTGGACAATTTGCGCCCACTTCTTCGAAGAGTGGTTTGGTATTTCGACACTCTGGAAAACCAGGGCAGGCCAAGAATTTACCGTAGCGCCCCATCTTAATTACCATATTTCGTCCACATAGATCACAAATTTCTTCAGATACCTGATCCTCTATTTTGACTTTCCCAATCTTTTCTTCAGCTTGAGCCAACGTCACGGAGAAAGGCGTATAATAGTCTTCAACCACGGACTTCCAAGGAGCCTTTCCTTCTTCAACAAGATCGAGCTTTTCTTCTAAGTTAGCTGTAAACTCCAAATTCAAAATATCAGGGAAATATTCTTTCAGTAAGGTGATCACGATATCACCTAGTTCCGTTGGAAGTAGTTGTTTTTCCTCTTTGACTACATACCCCCGTGTTTGAATCGTTTCAATCGTTGGCGCGTAAGTACTTGGTCTTCCGATCCCTTCCTCTTCCAGCTTGCGAACGAGAGAAGCCTCAGTGAAGCGCGCCGGCGGTTCTGTGAAATGTTGTTTATCTTGGAGTTTAACAAGTTTCAGTTTTTCTCCGGCCGAGACTGAAAGTGTCAATGAGCTTTGTTCTTCCTCGACAACCTCGTCCTTGCCCTCTTCATAGACCGCCAAAAAACCAGGAAAACGCACTGTTGACGCATTCGCTCGAAATAAATACTCTCCCACAAGCACGTCGACCGTCAAGGTATCTGTGATTGCTACACTCATCTGGCTCGCAATAAAGCGCTCCCATAACAAGCGATATAAGCGCAACTGATCTCGTGATAAAATCCCCTTCAATAAATCTGGAGTCCTCAAGGCGCTTGTTGGACGGATGGCTTCGTGAGCTTCTTGAGCCCGACCTTTATTGGCAAACTGCCGTGGCTCGGGAGGATAGTAATCGTTTCCATAGTGTGACAGAATCCATTCCTTGGCCTCCTCTTGGGCGGTCTCGGCGATCTTTACAGAATCTGTACGCATATACGTGATTAAGCCTACGGTGCCCTCTTTACCTAGGTCAAGGCCCTCATACAGCTGCTGAGCCAACATCATGGTCCGCTTCGGCGAAAAACCTAATTTCCTATGGGCTTCTTGCTGCAAACTGCTCGTTATAAAGGGAGGTGCAGGAAGCTTTTTCTTTTCTTTTGTTCGAACATCGGATACTTGAAAGTCAGCGCCCAATAAATCGTTCAAAATGGCTTCCATTTCTGACCTCGAAGTTATAGCAGCCTTTTTCCCAGATATTTTTAAAAGCTTTGCTAGAAACTTTCCCCCAGCAAACTGGAGATCTGCTGTCAGACTCCAATACTCCTCAGAAACAAAAGCCCTAATTTGCTCTTCCCGGTCGTCAACTAAACGAACTGCCACGGATTGAACTCGCCCTGCGCTCAGGCCTTTCTTAATTTTCCGCCAGAGCAAAGGGCTTAACTGGTAGCCGACCAAACGATCCAATACTCGGCGAGCTTGCTGAGCATCCACCCTGTTCAAATCAATTTGACGCGGTTGCTTAAGCGCCGCCTGTATAGCCGGTTTGGTAATTTCATGAAATTCTATTCGGTTTTTGTTATTCAGATCTAGGCCCAATAGATGCGAAAGATGCCATGCTATAGCTTCTCCCTCACGGTCAGGGTCAGACGCCAACAACACTTTATCGGCGCTTTTAGCTGCTAGACGTAATTCCTTAATCAACGTTCCTCGCCCACGAATCGCTATGTACTTTGGTTCGAAGTCGTTTTCTAGGTCCACACCTAGTTGACTCTTTGGTAGATCTCGCAAATGTCCCATTGAAGCTTTAACCGTATAACGGCTTCCCAAAAATTTACTGATGGACTTTGCTTTAGCTGGGGACTCTACAATAACAAGCGTTTTAGACATATTTTCACCTCATATAAACTTAAAGAAAACTCTTAATCCAATCGTAAGACTCCCACTTCTACAAGTTGGAGTGCTTCCCCCGTACTCTCCACATACTACACTTATACCCAAAACGGATTATTTTCAGTACTAAGGTTAACGTTGGTAAAACTAAGCCCTATCTTAACGCCTTTTTCATAGTATGTCTAGCACTCTCGTGCTAATACATAATGTTGCCCTGGCAATTGTATGACTTTTCCGCCTAATTGTAGCTCCAATAAGGCCAGCGAAATACTAGATACGTGAAGCGTCGAGTGAAGAGTAATTTGATCGATATGCAGAGGAACGTCACTTAACTGTTCAAGAATTGACCCAAGATCTATTTCGACTGGAGGCTCCTTTTTCTGAAGCAAGTGTGCAGTGTTAATCGATCCTTGGCATACGTTATTAGACCATTCCGGTACCTCATTGCAAATGTCCTCGATCTCCTCCACGATTTTTGCTCCCTGACGCAGTAAATGGTGTGTCCCCCGGCTCACCTTGCTAAAAATCGGTCCGGGTACAGCAAATACCTCTCTCCCCTGTTCTAAGGCGAAGTCCACTGTGATTAACGCACCGCTTTTCTCCGCTGACTCCACGACCAGAACTCCACGCGAACATCCGCTGATTAAGCGATTACGCGCTGGAAAGTGTTTGGCGAGCGGTGGAGCACCGGGCGGAAATTCGCTAATTAATGCCCCTTTCGCCACAATATCCGCAGCGAGACGCTGGTTTTCCAGTGGATACACTCTGTCAAGACCGCATCCAAGAAAAGCCCAGGTCGTTCCCCCACCCTCCAAGGCCCCCAGATGAGCAGCAGTATCGATTCCTCGAGCTAAGCCGCTAGAAATAACAAGCCCTTTAGCTACAGCGTCGCGGGCCAGCAGTCTTGCAGCAGCTTTTCCATAAGCCGTCGCTTGTCGTGAACCTACTATCGCTAACACTTCAGTATCCCCTCGTAAATGCCCACGATAATAGAGAAGCGGTGGAGCATCCGCCAACTCCGCTAGTAAGGGAGGATAATCCGGTTCATCCGGTGTGATCAAAAGGATACCTTGTTTGTTTAAAGATTCTCCAACCTCCCGAGGGTCAAGGTTCGCTCTCTCCTTTATGATTTCGCCAATCCATTTTCCTTGATTGGCGACTTGGAGATATTTACTCTGAGGAGCCTCCCACGCTTTGACTGCACTTCCGAAATAGGCAATAAGTTGACGTAAATGTTGACTACCAACACCTTTAATCGTGAGTAATGTCGCTCGAACTAGCTTTTCCTGTCCAATACTCAATGCGTCCCCCTCCTTTTCCCTCTTTTTCTGGACAAAAGGACGCTTCTCCTGCGCAGAATATTGACGAATATTCTATAATTCATGTGAAATAATGTAGAATAGATGAGAAATCATCGGGGTTCAACCACTACTATGCTCCTTTCGCACGCCGAGTTGTCCGCTTGCGAGGGGTCAACGAAAATTTTTTATTTTCATCACCCGGCTGATCCAAGTCCGAGTCTGTATCCTTGGTTTTATCTTCAGTTTTACCTTCTAGTTGACCTTTTTCCTTTTCTGTCATTGCTATACTTGCCCGCAGTGCCTCCATTAAATCAACTACTTTTCGCCCCTTAGTCGGAGCTTCAACTTTAAAGGTCTCCCCTGTTACTCTGCCTTCGATTAGCGATGCCATTTGTTCGCGTAATTCATCGTGGTATTTCTCAGGTTCGAACGGCCGCGCCAAATTATCTATTAATAGACGAGCCATGGTCATTTCCGCTTCAGTCAGCACTATACGATCCCCCACTGCATCCATATGGCGGATCTCCTTTGGATAGTGCATCGTTTCCATCACAAGCCCTTGTTCAAAGACACGTAAACAAGCCAAATGCTGTTTTGAGCGCATCGTCACACGTGCCAAAGCAACTTTACCACTCTCCTCCATCGCCTGACAAAGTAAACGATAAGCCTTGAGGGCAGTTTCTTCAGGGGACAAATAATATGACTTGTCATAATATATCGGATCAATTTCTTTCAAATCAATAAAATCGAGAATATCAATCGATCGACTCATCGGTTGTTCCAACGCCGCAAGGTCTTCTTCACTGAGCACTACGAACCGATCCTTCTCGTATTCATATCCCTTGACTAAATCTGTCGTATCGACCTCCATGTCACATATGGGGCATTTCTTGATCGACCGAATCCGGTTCTGACATTCTTTATGGAGATAATTAAATTTAAAATCCTGCGACTCTGTGGCAGCATGCATTTTTACGGGAACATTCACTAAACCAAAACTGATGGACCCTTTCCAAAGTGTATGCATTTAAACATCCCTCCTCATCTTAGTGTGAACATCAAAGGATGTATTAATGCAATCAGAACATTACAGAATTGCCCATTAAAAAAACTCTGTTCTATTTCGAACAAAGTTTCGACAGATCCTTGATTTTAAAATAAGTCCCGATAAGTCTGTTGCAAAAGTAAGGCGTCTTCTTCTAGGTTGGGACTTTCGCAGATAACCAGCCCTTCTACCCCAAACGTCAGACAAGCTTTCATTAACTCTTCAAAACGTAAGTCAGATTCCTTTAGGACAAGGTGTCTCTTCTCACCTTTTAGTCCATATTCAATGCCCGAAATATGGAAGTGTACGTTTTTCACCCAGCGATCTCCTAACCCTTCGGCTAGGTCATTAAGTATCTCACAAAACTCGTCATAAGAGTTATACCTGCCATTGGTCCGGGCATGAAGATGACTAAAGTCGATACAGGGCAAGACTCCTGAAACCTCTTGGGCAATGCGAATAGTTTCCGCCAGATCACCAAACTGGCTCCCTTTACCCGTCGTTTCTGGGCGAAGTACTACCTCATTTCCCGCAGCATCGAGTGTTTCGCGCACAACGGTGAGTTCACGTACTACCCGCGCTAGAACAACCTCCGAAGCATCATCATGATTAAACGCTGGGTGGAAAATTACGCTCCGCACACCGAGGATCTGCGAGATACGAGCGGCATGAATTATACGATCTCGGCTCGCAGTAATTTTCTCTGGCTCCCGTGAGTTGAGATTAATATAGTAAGGGGCATGACAAGACAAAGCCACCTTTTCCTCTTTGGCGGCCGCGCCAACTTTCCTTGCTTTCTCCTCACCCATACGCACACCTTGGACAAATTCTATTTCTAAGGCATCGAGCTTCAACTCTCGAATATGCCGCACTCCACCTTCACTGGATCTATCACTCGAAGAAATCGGCACTCCAGCAGTTCCAAATAGTAATGGCAAAAACTTCACCCCATCATTGTTTTTTTCCTATGTTTGTAACCGTTTATCTAAAGCACGAAACTGAATTGCCTCCGCTAAATGCTCTGGAAGAATATCTGATGAACCTCCTAGATCTGCAATTGTGCGAGCAACTCTTAAAATACGATCATGAGCGCGAGCACTAAGATGTTGGCTATCAAAAATTCTTTGCAAGAGCCTCTCCCCCTTTGGAGTCAACTCACCAAATTCTTTTGTTTCTTTTGCCGTCATTTCCGCATTGGTTTTTGCCGGTCCTAAACGGGCCCATTGTCTCTGACGGGTTGCCATCACTCTCTTCCTCACCACACTTGAAGACTCGATATCAATGTTATTCTTTAACTCCGAGTAATTCAGTCTTGGCACCTCAATGTGCATATCAAAGCGATCTAAGAGTGGTGCAGAAATCTTTCCTCGATAGTTTTGGATTTGCATAGGTGTGCAATGGCACACTCTTCCCTGGTCCCCGAAAAATCCGCACGGGCATGCGTGCAGATAATAACCTTGGTATAAAATTAACGAAAAGGATACAAATACCCACACGCTATTCCAACTTAAATGTGATTGGTAATTCGACAGGATCAAAGATTCGCAGATTCAGAATTTCTAAAGACATTTCGATGAACAGACTTGCCAAAATGACAGGGCTAAATCCCATTCACATTATGAGAATTGAAACTGAGCAAGGGAATAATCCGATGCCTTCCACACTAAAGAAAATTGCTGAAGCTCTTAATATTTCGATTTCTGACATCACCGAATTTTATAATCTTCCTGAAACAAATGCAGCCCAAATAGTCAAAAAGGTTCGCCTTTTATTAGGTATGCCTAAAATTCAGTTTGCTAAACTCATTGGGGTTAATGTTAAGACCATCAGACATTGGGAGCAAAATTTTCATCAACCATCGGCAAAATATCTAAAAATAATTTATAATTATTTAGATGATAGTAACCGTTAGTAAATGGGAATGCTGTTTTCTCTTCCATACATGCCATTTATGCATGATCGCAACCTAGGATCCATCGGTATACGAGCAAAGTCAAGCCATTGTCAGTTGACTTTATGTTTCTTTTTTAGCTTACTTGGGTGAGAGGCGGAGGAATCGGCAGTCGTTCCTCCCATTCCCTCTTATTGACGTATCATAATACGGTTTCATACGATGCCCATTCTGACAAATCTAGCTGAGTGTCTTGACCAAATACATTTTTTACTGTTCTGGTTATAAAATTATGAATCCTCGCTTCGTCATCACTCAAGGAAGAAGAATCTTCATCGTAATCAATTACTATTTCGTTTCCAAACTCATCATTTAGAAATATCTCTCCACTTAGAAATGCATCAAAATTATCTTCAGTTGAGGGTTCTACTACTTCATAGTCCCTGTATGATATTTTAAAGATACCCAGTGAGTTCACTCTCCCTAAATGGTTATAGGTTCTAAGAGTTTTTACAGTGACAATCCTTATTGCACGGTCAATATTGTACTCCGTTAAATTCATAAAATAATAATCCTCCATTATATTTTCTTTGTTTGTTTATACTTACTTATAAGTATAAGGCTTGTTGCTCATAGGTCCCATGAGCTCATAATCTTACGTCTCAGGTAAAGTGGGCGAAAACCGGAGCACCAATCAGTTAATTTTTAATCGGATGTCCTGAATTAACTCTAAACATAACAAAACTGGTGCCTCAGGAAACCTGAGACACTTCCCACATAAGGTTTTGCAAATTCTATGGTACTGCATCCAGAGATCAACCAGGGACCTGCAGATTAAGAGTTTATATAATATAGCAAATCACTTGGACTCATAAATCCTTATGTAGCAATGCTTACATGGTTTTAACAACTTACTTTCATCTAGAATCAGATAAAATCATCGCCGTAGTAGTACGGTAGTAGTATAAATAGATTCTTAGAAAGAGCTTCAGTAAAGATAGAATCGCTTTTTAGTTTTACCGCTGATTAAAATAGCCACTCCGATTAAGTAATAATTTTGTCTATATCTATCCTTATTTTACTTTCGCTACTGGGTACTCTTATACGAGACTAGCATGTTCACCCTTAAAGTATTTACCACTATATCTTATTTTCCCAAATTCATAACTAAAATACGAATTGAGACTTTTTCAATTAAGGTTCAATTATAATGCTAATATTTAAGGGTTATTTCATTAATGAAATGAAATCCTCCCATTTCCCACCAAATTTATTAGCGAATATTTTACTCTTATGGCCTATTGTATAAACAACTGACCCACAAAACTCATATTCAGCAACGAATACTTCATTACTATTATCCATGCCGGAAATAAATCCAAATCCATAAGAATCATCATATACTAAACAACCATCTAGATGAATAAATCCGTTGCCCCTTGATAACATCAAGTCGATTTCTTTCTCACTATACACGTATAACAAATAAGAATCTGTTATACTGTGTATTCGAAATATAGTCAACTTACGATCTTCAAAATCGATTTGCTCTTTTGAGCTATCATCGTATAAAACACTGAAGTAATAACGTGGTGATTTATTATCTTTTTTATAAATATTTTCAATTATTCCATTGCCTTTAGTATTATGTATTACTTTGCAACCAATAAAACGCTTGAAAGGTTCATCTTTATTAATTAAAGCTATATGTACATAATAATTATAGATTTGGTCTGGAGTAATGATATTGTAATTGAGCATTTATACTTTCAACTCCTTTTTATATATTGACATTATGTTACATAATAATCAATACATCCCCCAATCTTAACCAGACTAAAACTCTTCTTCAATTAAAGTGCCTCCATTTTCCTCTAAAAACTCTCCAATTTTCATTCTCGCTTCGCTTTTATTTTTAGCTAGCATCTCTCCATTATGGACAATATCCTTATATTCATGGGTAAAAAACCATTCAAATTCTTCTTTTGATAAATTTAGTTGCTCATAGGTTTTGAAGTTAGCATATTTTTGAATATTTAATTGAATTTGCTTGCCATAATCAATTAAATTTCCATATTTTGAATAATTGTCATTTTCTTGTTCCCGAAGCAAAGTTGACATCATCCAAGAAGTCATTTTATTACTTTTAAGCATACTAATCGCGTCGATATCATATGACCAACCATCTAAAGTAAATGATGGCCTAGTTGGGAAGTACGAAGAAGATTTACAGAAACTACAATGATAATATTCAAGTTCACCACTGTCTATAACAGTTGCACTAGATGATTCCATAGGTCTTTCACATATACGACATAAAATGGGCACTTTGCCTTTAATGTCATTAATGTCCCTGGAGAAATCTCTTGTACCGAACATTTCGCATACACTAATCGGATTATCACAAAAACAATAGAATTTATCCCTTATGTCAGAATTATCTTCCATTGTTTTTTCACACCATTGAAATAACTCTTTCCAATCATTGATAAAATCGTCAGCTGGGACTGTATATTCAACGGGATCCGTTTTAATAGAGTCAATCTCTAAGGCAGAAGTTAACTTCATTAAACCGTAATGGCTGGTTATATAACACATATTATGCTTTCCATCAATAAAACCATCGTAAATTATGGCAGGAAACCATATCTGATTGTCATATGATACTAAGTGAGATGGTAATGATGAACTACAATTAAATTGTGGAAATTCAATTGTAAACTCTTTAGTTCTTCCTTGATACATATCATCTAGAAGTGGTGTCATAAAATCAAATACTTGTTTTATCAAGAAGCAATAAAGTGCAACATCTATTTTCGTAACCAATCAATCTACTCCTTCTGGTATTTCTTTTAGAATTAGAGTCTCGGCCAAGATGATCTTTGATTAAAAGGGTTAGGAAAATAATCATCAAATATGTGCCCGTTAGAACCGTTTTCATTTATTAAATGGTAAATATCATCTGATTTTTGATTTATCATCTGAAACAAATGTTGCCAGTGATAAATATCGGTCTGACTTTTGCAGTACCTTCCGGCCCATTTGTCCAACTCTGTCCCCCACTGATTGTTCCACCCATATTCTGTACATTTCAAAAGGTCAATTATCGCCGGATCATCATAAACCTTTGATTCAAACTTCCCACAAAACGCAGCTACTAAAGTAGCCAACACATCATGCCCGTATCGCTTTCCTTCTCTCTCTTTCCAAACAATATATAATACAACTCTATAGAATATTTCTTTAGATGATCTTTCAGTTAGAAACTTATCCGCTTCAGCAAAGCTTAACATCCTATCCCCTCCACACCTTCTTGTCTCTCTTTAGGTAATCAGAAATGCCGAATGCAAACACAATAGCCTATTCAACCTCAACACGTCTTACGAATTGACATGAATTTTCGTCCCACATCCAAGAAGTTTGGTCATCTGGATTATCCAGAAACTTTACCAATACATCGAATTCTGATGCTTTCAAAGCTGTCTCGAACCATTCTTCGAGGGAAATATCAAGCGATTTGCAAACAGAGTCTAATCGTGTCTTCACTTTTTCATCTGCTGGAAAAGTAATGTACATTATGATCACCTCACGGCTTACTATAGAATTTTCACATAACAGATACCCCAAGCACACAATCAATGAGACAAAGGTATAATCTTTACAACCATTGGATTAAATCGCCCAATTTAGAAACAACCATTATTCCTGATTTATTGCTAATAAATGATCCTTGATGCAATTATATTACAAATCGCCCGCGAAACATGGCGGAAAAGTGCATGAAGAAAAAACACTCCCCCACATTTCATATGTGTAGGTGAGAATAAGATATTCAGGCATTTTTTCCACAAGTATCAGTTTATAGATTTGACCACTTAGGGCATCCATCAACCTCCCAGCCTTAATTACAAATAGGTCAAAAATTACGCTGCAGTTAAAAACTAGTAGTCAAAGTCAGGTTAACAATCTGAAGGGCTTCGATTCATCTACTGGATACCATTTGGCCTTGGGCATTATAAAGGGCTCCAGGATCGCCATCATTATTCCACATATTCGACTTTGTCCACATCAGAGCCCCTGTACTCGCAACGGCTTTCGGGCCACTCAGAACCTTCAATGTCCCCCCAGCAGGAATGGTTGTACCGCCGGGAAAACTATACGTTTGGTTTCCCTTTTCACTAACTAGCTTCCACCCCGCCAAATCCACTGCTGAACCACCATTATTAATTAATGTCACTACTTCCCCAGCCAAATCAATACTGGCGATGGAAACAGAACCAGACGAAGCGGGCGGCTGCGTAGCTGGGGCTGGCGGTTTAGATGGTGTAGGTGTGACGGGGGTTATAGTTGGGGGAGTCAATGCGGGCATAGAGGCATTCTTATTAAACGTTACTGTCTCCCCATCACAGGTGGCCACTATAGTACCATCCTGATCGGTTCTAAACAACTGAACCCCTGCTCCAGAGAGCCTGGATAAGGCAGATGCTGCAGGATGCCCATAGTCATTTCCTGTACCCACTGAAATAATCGCATATTTCGGTGAAACAGCCTTAAGGAAAGAACTGCTGGTAGACGAAGAGCTGCCGTGATGACCAACTTTAAGAACATCCGCTTTTAAGTTCTGATTACTCTTCAATATCTCGCCTTCGGAAAGTTCTTCTGCATCACCTGTGAATAGAAACGTTATTTTACCGAAGGTTAATCTCAGGACAGCACTATAGTTATTAAGGTCTTCGTACCCACTCCCATTAGGGGCTATGAATTGTCCGGTCAACCCAGGGACATCAAGGGTTACCCCCGCCTTTGCCTGGATTCTTTTAGCCCCACTCGCGGTGACGGCAGAGATAAATTCCTCAAACGTTTTGGTTGTATTTGATGCGTTTGGCATATAAACTGCTTTGACAGGAAAACTTTTTATCACTGTATCAAGCCCGCCAATATGATCCTCATGTGGGTGTGTGGCTATTACTGCGGCTAGCTCTTTAACCTGTTGTGACTTCAGATAGTTTACCACGGCGGGTCCGTCGGGATTATTGCCGCCATCGATCAGTACTGCCGTACCATCTGAAGATTTAATGAGGATGCTATCTGCCTGGCCAACATCAATATAATGCACTTGCAGGGTTCCGGTTACCTGAGCGGGTGTGGGGGTTGGCGAAGGTGAAGTTGCCGATTGGCTACTCGTCGTTGTTTCATTGGAAGCCTTACTTAATTCAGTTGGCTTCTGGCTGTTTGAGGTGCTTTCTGAAGTAGCTGCTTTTGTAGTTTGCTCTTGCGGGACAGTTGTTGTTGCTGTGTTTCCGCAGCCAGCCGCCATCAGGGTTATACATACTAATAAGGCGAATAAGAATTTAGATTTCCTAAAGATCAAAATGATACCTCCTAACTGTCAAATAAGTCCTTCATCATTTCCTCGGCTTTTTGTCGACGCTCTTTGGTAATCGTTTGGTCAACTGAAATACCTATTGTTATAACGTCGCCCTCTTTTACGTCAGGAGGCAACAGGGAACGCGGGAGATTAAAGGTAATACTCTCATATTCGATTACTGCACAATCACGTTCAAAGCGATCCACTATGAACATAGAAATTCACCCCTATTCTATTTATCAACATCAGTGCGGATAAACTGATAGACATTCTCGTCTCTCAACAATCCAGGAATATTTTATCCTTCGGAGCTGGAAGCATTTTCATTCCTTCAATCCATGATTGCAAATCGTAAATGCCTCGTTCAACCAATCTTGCTAAATCTTCAAGTGCCAAAACAAGCTGAATGAATGCGGCATCACCATTTTCTAATTCGATATTTCTATTTTTTGCTTTATCAATACTGTTATCAAATTTATAATGTTCTTTTTTATAAGTAAATTGTATAAAACCACCTTCGGAGTCATGATACGGGTAATAAGTATCGATACCTAGCCGACTCATTACTCTTGGGAGCTTTTCATCATAATATTTGACGTCTATATAATGAGGTCTTTTTATCATTAAACTCACTCCTCGTTAATCATTATACCTATAATTTTACACAAATGTGTTCGGTCAGGATTCAAGTAATTTGTTTGGTCATTCAATGATTCTTCATGCTTTCTCAAATTCCTCCACAGAATTAAGGAAAATAAAAAAGACGCTTATTTCAGCGTCAAAATTATTGGTCAGACCCGATAAAGTTTCTACTAAACTCTAATTCTACAAACTCAACTCCACCAGAAAAACTTCCATAGCACCTCTTTACCAAGCAACGGGACACCCTTCCGCTTATCTGGGAAGGAGCGGGCTAGTAGATACTAAATGGTTTACTTTGGGGCTGCATCGTTCCAGCTTAAACTCCTAGGGCCATATCCAATCAGATTCCGACCAATTAAAGTGCGTTATATGTTTTCCTCTTCAAATTGAGTTTGTTCCATATGATATTCTTCTCCAAATATCTCCATATACGAATCTCTAAATTCTGCAGTCTTTCTAAATTCTTTAAATAAAGGCCAGAGCTGATAATCTACCCTTCCAATATCCCCCTCGGCGCCTATTTTTTTCATTATTATTGCTGCATCTTTGTAGTTATCCTCTAATACTGCAACTGCAAACTTAAAATTGTATCCAAAAGTACTCCAGTCTACCGAGGATATAATTTCTTTACATTTATTAGGCTCACCTTTCCATTTATATGCTTGTGCTAGATTAATCTTAAAATAATACTTATAATTATCGGAGGAGTATTTTGGTAATTTATTAGCGAACTTAAGAAGCGTAATAGCTAATTCATTTCTTTTTTCAGCAATTAAATCCATACAAATACTATTCAACGTTCCATCTGAATGCTCTAACTCTTCTGGTTTGAGTTTTCTCCACATAACATAGCCTAATTTAATACCAATTTCAAAAATACAGTTAAAAGAATTGCGATAATATCTTTGCGATGCAGATAATTCATTACCAATTTTTAAATCTTTATCAAATGTAACGCCATGTTCCTTACATACTGTTAAGTACTGATCGGATATCACCCCATTACAATGCACAAACAAGTTGCGCCTTTCAGTGAGTTCTATAAAAACAGGCCAAATTTCTAAATCCTTTCTAAGTGTTCCGAGTTTGTTTTCAAGCCATACAAAATGTTTATTATGGCTTTCTCTCAAAACTGCCTCTACCTCAGCTTCAATTATTTGCGCCTTTGCCTCGTCAAAATTTGAATACTTCATAAGATCAGCAAATGTCAGTATTTTTTGAGAGGAATTTAAAATTTCAGGCTTAGAATAGAACATTGTTCTGATAAGATTACCAAGGTAAGCATCATATACACTAATAAGAGTTATTACAAAACTTTTAGGCAGGATTTTCTTAGAAAGCTCTACATTCTCAAAACGCTTTTTTAGCTTTGTAAACGTTGCCTGGTTTTTTGCTTCAATTTTATACGACTTAATATCACCCTCTAATTCGTCAAAATCACAATTCTTATCAAGAAATTCATCTAATTTAGCCTTAGCATTTTTACTTGTATTCTCTATTGTAAACATTACTAATGGTTGAGTATTAGCTAAGCTCTCAATATGTTCAATAAATTCTTTTATATTATCGTGAAAATCCAAAGTCTAACCTCCATTTCATCATCTCAATTAATACTTTCCACATATTCCCTCATTTTCCTCCTAGGATCGTATAAATAATCCAAGAAAAAACAAAAAACCAGACTGTCCAATTCAACAATCTGGAAAATAACTTCCGTGCTAAACCATAGCATATGGTTTACAGATTCAACCCACCTAGCACATCCCTTAACTCCAACCCTACCTCTTTACCAAGCAAGACACCCTTCCCTTTATCGGGGAATGTGCTAGCCGATCATTGATAGCCGTATTGGTGCCGAAGGCTAGAATAGTCCCGATGAAACCGAAACCAAACACTCTGGACCATTATTCTTAGGTGAATTTACTAACGTTGAAACCTCATAGGCCATCATTTGGTCTGCTGGATAAGGCACCAACAAACTCTTAAGAAAACC
>MCHG01000142.1_pt1 | contig 36307 bp, 27 predicted proteins | sample 787351 | NCBI WGS metagenome assembly MCHG01 (sample SAMN05430296, study PRJNA330682) | permafrost metagenome | biome: Cold desert; feature: permafrost; material: soil; isolation source: enrichment culture inoculated with soil incubated with H2/CO2 at 20 degrees... ... | reverse complement strand
TAGGTTCCTCCTAAAGGTTTCAGCCCATGAGCATTCCCCTTTACCAGACTTATCCTGGCGCAATATACTTTCTGATTGTACCAAAAAAAAGCTACCATAGGCACGTGGCCTTTAGCAGCTTATTTCACTCTCATTTTACACAGAATCACCCTTACACAAATTGCAACGTTTTACCAAACACTTTTGTAAAGTATACCCCACACCCCTCAACTTCTTTTCGTTCCCCTTCAGTTGTTCCCTTGGACAATAAATGTACGATCAATTGATCTGCCTTTTGCTTGCATTCGACTTTTGTAATATTCCCATTCCTTTTTCGATCAAAACACTCAGCCAATCTCAAAATAATCCCGAGCCTTTGAATTATATATTTATCTTCTTCATTTAATAACGTTACATAGGGAGAATTATCAATGTCAAAATTCTCCTTTACGCTAAGCATCATGGTATAGGCTGCCATCATCAATTCTTTATGAGATAAGCCGTATATGGGGGTGTTAGTAATCATGTAAAAGTTATGTTTGTGATAGTTATAGAAATTAATAGTTTTACCACAATCATTTAACATTGCAGCTGTTTTCAATATTTTATATGAATTCCCATTGATTTTAATGAGAGGTTTCAACTGTGTATACAAGCTCTCTGCTAACTTCCATACATGACGCGCATGAATTTTATCTATATGCAATGTTTTGACAACATTATCGAGAGAAGACTGCAGCACATCTTTCGTCACCTGTTCTCCACGCAAGATTTCATAGATCAACCCTTCCCTGAGTCCACTTCCGCTTACAATCATTCTCGGGTTGTTACAATATTTCATCAAGGCTGTAACCGCTGAGAAAGCCCCCACAAACATATCGCTTCTTTCCTTGGAAAGACCCTTTACTTTTCTTCTTTGCTCATTATTTTTATACTTTATTAAATCATAGATCTTTAAGATATCTGAGAACTCCATTTGGTAATTATGAGAACGATCTATTGGATAATTATCTGTCTTCCTTGAAATTTTTCCAATGTTACGGATGGTTCCTCCGACTCCAATAAGTGGTAAATTTTTCACTTCCTCAAGCCAAGCTACCTTTTTATACTGAGCCATTAGATATTTATTTAACGCTTTCTCAGTTGCACTAGTCATTTTTTCTGACAGATTAAATTGAGCGGAAATATTGATAGCTCCAAAAGGAAGACTGATGGCTTCCTTCTTTTTCTTATTTTTAACCCATATGAGTTCCGTACTTGCTCCGCCAATATCCATGATTAAACCATTGGAAAAATCAAGGCTATTAATCACGCCAAAATAATCATAGTATGCTTCTTCTGCTCCCGTTAAAACCCTTATTTCCATATTTAACGTTGACTTAACTCTCTCTAGAAATTCTCTCTGATTACTCGCTCGCCGAACAGCCTCTGTCGCTACTGGAAAAATGTTACATTCACCCAAACCTTCACATAACGACTTGAAATTCGAGAGTGTTTTAATAGCTTTTTCCATCCGGATAGGATCAAGTTTACCATCCGCAGACATATCCATGCCTAATCTGACAGTTTCCTTTACCTCATCAATCACTCGAAAATAGTTCTTCTTACCAATTTCTATGATGACTAATCTGATTGAGTTAGACCCAATATCGATTACTCCAACATTCTTCATTTCTATTTCTCCCTAAGATATAATATAATAACTACATATATTTCTCTAATATTATATGTATTTTAACTTAGTTTCAAGGTGTTTCAAATTTTATCATTACTTGTGAACTTGTTCAACCAAAGATCACCTAAGGAGCCAAAATATGAAAAAGACAAAGAATGACGTTGTCGCGGCCATAAATGTGGGTTCTGATTTCTTAAGAATGAGTATTGCCCAATTGAACCCTGATGGTACCTTAATGATTTTAGAGGATGCTTCCCTCCCCAATAATATCGGCAGGGATACTTACGCCAAGCATAGAATTTCGCCGGAAACCATCAAAGAAACCTGTGCAGGCTTAAAGGGTTTTTCTCAGCTTATGAAGGATTATGGTGTAGACATCTACCGAGCTGTTGCTACAAGTGGACTTCATGAGGCCGATAATCGGGACTACATAATTGAACAAATCCGACTTGTTGCTGGGATTGATGTTGAGATCATTAATAATGTCCAAGAACGCTTCTTAATATATAAAGCCTTGAGAAATTATTTAAATGAATTTGATAACATAGACATTACAGATTCAATGATCGTTAACTTAACTTCAGGTGGAGTTGAAGTTTCAATGTACGCGACCGACGGTTTAAAATTTACAGAATATCTAAAAATGGGACCCTTGAGATTGCGAGAAATTCTTTATACGTTAGAAACGAAAACGATCTCCTTTCCAAAGGTAATGGAAGAGTATATTGAGAGTAAAATATACTTGCTTAAGCCAAAGATGAAAAAAATGCATATCAAGAACTTTATTGGACTTGGAAGCTATCTTAGTTCAATCTTAGAAATATGTCATTTAGAAAATCAAGCTTATCTTAGCAAGGAACATCTTGAAGAACTCTATATTGAAGTTCGAGAGATGAATACTGATCAGATGGTTGCCGCGTTTAATATTTCAACTGCTAACGCAGAATTACTATTACCAGCCATTTTAATATTTCATAGCTTTCTAAGCAGGACAAAAGCGAAGGGTATTCATGCCCCAATGATTACCAACCGTCAAGGCATTCTTTATGGACTTATTGATAAATTATACGACATACCCAGAAAAATCAATGCAGAAAATGATATCATTAGTTCAGTATGGTATATGGCTGAGAAATATGGGGTTGATAAAAAACATGCCTCCTACGTAGAAAAAATGTCCATAGCCTTGTTTGATAAAACCTGGAATTATCATAGACTTGGGGATCAAGAGAAATTATATCTCCAAGTGGCTGCTATCCTTCATGATTCTGGCAATTACGTTAGTTTGAGTGAGCATGGCAACCATTCCTCCAATATTATTAGAACTCAGAGTATCATGGGATTCTCTGATAAAGAACTAGAGTTAATTGCCAATATTGCCAAATACCATACCACAAGGATACCAACATACTCTGATCGAAGTTATTTTGTCTTAAGCCATTATGAAAAAATTCTAGTCTCTAAATTGTCTTCCATCTTAAAGATTGCTGAATCTATGGATATTTCGCATATGCAAAAGATTAGTGACATTGAAGTACTTGTTTCGGATGATACCCTACAACTTAGACTTATTAGTAATAAGGACATTCTCTTAGAAAAATGGGATATCATGAATAATGTGGAATTTTTCCAAGAAGTCATGGGGATTAGAATAAAACTGAAAGGATAAAGCGCAATTGAAGAATCATGTTTTTTCAGCCTTGCATTTTTTGAATAGAGAACTTAGCTGGTTAGAATTTAATGAACGAGTTTTGGAAGAGGCGCAAGATACAAATAATCCACTTTTTGAACGTTTAAAATTTCTTTCCATAGTGGGTTCTAATTTAGACGAATTTTTTATGATTCGGGTCGCTTCATTACAAGGTAATGTTGAGGCAAACTTCTTAAAAATTGACCCTTCTGGCCTTAGTCCTAAGGAACAAATTGAAAGGATATCAGCTAGAACTCATAGACAAGTCTTTGATATGTATAACTGTTACAATCGTTCCTTGGTAAAAGCTCTTAAGAAAGCAGATATTCACTTTATCAAAACTAAGAATTTAACCAATATTCAACTCGATTTCATTCAAGAGTATTATGCGAATAATATATTTCCAGTACTGACCCCTATGGTGGTCAATAAAAATCAGCCCTTCCCTTTAATACTAAATAAAACTCTCAACATTTCATTATTATTAGAAGACATCACCAATCCAGACAACCTACTATTTGGAACAATACAAGTTCCTTCAGTCTTAAATAGATTAGTAGAAATTCCTTCCATAGAATCTAACGAATCCTTTATTTTATTGGAAGAAATTATTAAATTGAATCTTACGAATTTATTTGATAATCACACTGTAATTGCAACAGGGTGTTATCGTATTACTAGAGATGCTTTCTTAGATGTTGCTGAAGAAGAATCGGAAGATCTTCTCACTGCAGTTCAGTTATCCCTCAAACAAAGAAAATGGGGTAGTGCAATTCGTCTAGAAATTGAACATGGTATCAATCCCATGCTTCTCAAAATATTAGAAGAAGAATTGGAGATTTCTGCAGAAGCAGAATATAAAATCAGTGGGCCAATTGACCTAACCTTTTTAATGAAACTAAGTGGCCTAAAAGGCTATGATTCTCTACGCTATGAGCCCATCAAACCAAAAGTCCATCCTGCCCTATTAGACGAAGACGATATATTTCAATCAATTTCTAAAAAGGACATTTTACTCCATCATCCCTATGATTCCTTTGATATTATCGTCAATCTCGTTAAAGAAGCTTCCGAAGATCCTAACGTTCTGGCCATTAAACAAACACTTTATAGAGTAAGCGGCAACTCCCCTATTATCGAAGCATTGGCTCAGGCCGCTGAAAACGGCAAACAAGTGACTGTTCTCTTAGAGCTACAAGCACGCTTTGATGAGCAAAATAATATAACTTGGGCTAAGAAACTCGAAACTGCAGGCTGCCATGTGATTTATGGACTTGTAGGTTTAAAGGCTCACTGCAAAATATTGTTAATAGTTCGACGTGAGGATGGTATAATCAAGCGATACGTGCATCTAGGAACTGGCAATTATAATGACGTCACTGCAAGATTATACACGGATTTAGGTTTATTAACTGCTAACCCCTATTTCGGAGCGGATGCCTCCGCAATCTTTAATACATTATCAGGCTGTTCCAGTCCCTCTCATCTGTATAAAATGACCCTTGCTCCGATGAACCTTCGAAAAAAGTTTCTGGATTTAATCCACAAGGAAACTGAGTACGCAAAATCAGGCAAAAAAGCTAAAATAATTGCCAAGCTAAATTCTTTGGTGGATACAGAAATTATAGAGGCGCTGTATAATGCCTCCTCTGCCGGAGTTACTATTGATCTAATTGTTCGTGGCATATGCTGCCTTCGGCCTAAAATACGGTTCATTAGTGAGCATATTACGGTTAGAAGCATCGTCGGAAGGTTTCTCGAACATAGCCGAATCTATTATTTCTATGCAGATGGTGAGGAATTAGTGTTCCTTTCCAGTGCCGATTTGATGAAACGGAATTTAGATAGAAGGGTTGAACTTCTGTTCCCTGTTGAAGATCCTGCTGCTCGAGCAAAAGTAATGAAGGTCTTAGACTTAGCCTTACATGATACCTCTAAATCGCGAGTTCTTAATTTAGACGGCACGTACAGCAAAGTTGATAAGAGAGGCAAGGAAACTATCAATAGTCAGGAAATCTTCCTTCGTCCATACTTATCTGAAACCACTCCAGATGAAGCTACTCTTACACTTGCAAAAATTGTACCTATTATTCTATAAAGGGACTGAATATTGATATTGTTCAATAATGTTATATACTAAGAAAAAATATACTTTACATTTTTGATCCAATCGTGAGACTCCCCCACCGAAGTCTCGATGTTCAACTTTAGTTGATCGAGTTCACTCGGAAATAACATCCGAACGTTGAAAATATAATAATTGGAGGGTTTACTATGGTAAAAAAAACGCCTGTAAAAACAACTGCTGCTCGTTTAGATGAGCATGATCTATCCCTAGAAGTTGCTCCGTTACCTGTCACTGAAAGTGAGAGCAAAGCGTTAGCAGTAGTTGATGAAGCTAAAGCTGAGGCTGAGATCGAAACAGAAGCCTTAGCTGTAACAGCAACAGAAGCAGAAGCAGAAGCAGAAGCAGAAGCAGAAGCAGAGGTCGAAGCAGAAGCTAAAGTTACAGTGGAAGTTCCATCTGAGGAGGGGGACATGGATCGTCCTGATATTATAATCCTCAAGCAAAGAATAGCCGAATTAGAAGATAAGTTTCTCAAACTTCAAACAGAACTGTATCGGCTTATTGATAAGAAGAAGAAAAAGACCAAAAAAGGAAGTAAAATAAATACAGATAAAGTTAAGTGCAAATGCAAAGACAAGAAGGTTGATATCGCTGAATGCAAATGTAATAGCAAAAAAGTGAATAAATAGATATTATAAAACAGGGGGTATTTAATTACCCCCTGTTTTATAAAATATCCGCATTAATTTTTTTTGCCATAAAGGTTTCTATTTTACAGAAAAAGCTTTCTTTTTCAAAAGCATTCTGTAAGAAGAGTATATTACCATCATTAAAAGAATTAATAATCCTACTAGCAGTCCGAACTGGGTTATCAAATCGCTTATAATCTCCCATGCATCACCAAACCAGTACCCTACCCCCAAATAAAACGCAACCCACAAAAATTCGCCGATCATTGCCGTCAATACGAAATGCAAAAATTTATACTTTGTTATTCCTGCGGTTGCATTTACAAGTGATCCTAATGCAGAAAATGGAAATCTAGTAACTAGAACTGCAACCTTACCGTGCTTTCTAAAGAATATTCCCGTTTTTCGTAGCTTTGGATCCAAGTATTTTTGCAGTCTAGGTAAGGTTCTTAATATATATCGTCCGAATTGCCTCCAAGTCCAATAGCCAACGCTATCACCTAGCGATGTTAAAAGCCAAACCTCAACAAAAAGCAGGAAAATGCTATATTCACCTGCAAATGCAAAAGCGCCCGAAGCCATGACTAAAACACTTACCCCTGTGGGGATCCCAATTCCTTGGAGCATTATTAAAACGGCTAAGAAGATTATATTGTATTGTCTAAACGCCTCTATTGTTAAAGCAATAATATCAATCATGATTGCCACTATTCTGGCGAGAATAATCAATCACGTTCTTTAAACCTCTTATCATCTCCTCAGATGTTATGTTATATTTTTTTCTAAGTTCGAGAATGCTTAGCTTGTAATCCTCAGGCTGTGGTTTAATCCCCAAGAGTTCAAACACCGTTTCTTCTTTTACACCAAATTTTTTAGACAATTCCCCCACCGTCATCCAGTTATAAATTCCAGCCTTACTGAGTTGTCTACTTTGCTGCGTCGGGAATTGAACTTTATATAAACTGTTATGCAGCCTTATTGACTGCTTTACCGTAGCAAAGACTAATATGACTATTACTAATATTGATAAAGCCACTTTTAGCTTCTTACTCATTGCTTACCCTCTTTCAGGCTTTCCTCTTGAAAGTACAGTTTTTATCTCATAAAAGAATACCACCTATACCCGCCTTAAACAAGACACCCCACACCCTTTTGTCGTTGAAGCCATATATCTTGAAATATTTAAAGACAAATTATCGATTCTAGTATAAAATGTGTAGTATAAGATATCAGTTTAAAAAAGAGAATTGCTATAAACTATATTAAATTGAGAGATTTGTAAAATCTGCATAACATTTAGTGGAGGTACTGTGAGTGGACGATGTTCTAAACTTTAATGGTTTGCAAAGCATGATTCAAATGCTGGGGAAAATGTATGATTCAGTTAGAGTGGTCGATCCCATTAAAAAGAAGCTTGTCATACTCTCTCAACAGGACGAATCGCTTAATTTTTCAAATGTAGAGTGTTACAGTTTGTGGCATAAGGGGAACTCTTGTTCCAATTGCGTTTCCGCCAGAGCATTCAATGAAGATAAGGCTATCGTGAAAATTGAGTATGATCAAGGACGAGTTCTTATGATCAATGCATTTCCAATGGTTCTGGAGGAACAACGAATTGTAATAGAAATGTTTAAAGATATTACAGAGAGCGGAATTATTAATATTAAATCCAGTATTTCTGATGCTGGAAGAATTGAAAGCGTAATTAAACGGAGAAACAAAGCAATCGTACAAGACGATTTAACGAAAGTCTATAACAAACGCTTTATCTATGAAAGGTTGCCTTTTGAAATCGTGCAAAGTCATACTAATAATACACCACTAACGGTTATCATGGCAGATATTGATGACTTTAAGAAGGTTAATGACACTTATGGTCATATTGCTGGAGACTACGTTTTAAAAGGGTTTGCCAAAATATTGAATAAATATATTCGGAAAAATCTTGATTGGGTTTCGCGATTTGGTGGAGATGAGTTTTTCGTAGTTCTCGGAGAGACGGATATTATTCATGGCCATCAAGTTGGGGAACGGATGAGAAAAAAGGTCGCAGGCACGACCATAACCTACGAAGGTCAACAAATTCATATCACGGGAAGCTTTGGCGTATATAGCCTGTCTGATGAACAAATAACATCAGAAAAGCTGATCGAGCGCGCGGATCAACAGCTTTATAAGTCCAAAGAGGATGGTAAGAATAAAGTGAGCTTTAACCACTTCTTAGAATAGAAAGGGAGTTTTTTGATGAGCCAAGTTCTTATACAAGACCTTGCCAAGCTACCAAAATCGTTTCAAGCCTTTTGGGATCGAGTAGCTCAAATTATCCCGAGCAACCGTATCTTCTGTGATCCTTTGCACACCTTAGCCTATGGAATTGACGCCAGTTTTTATCGCATGATCCCAAAAATCGTCGTTAAGGCTCGTACCCCTGACGAAATAACTCAAATATTAAAAGCTTCCCAAGAATATAAAGTTCCTGTAACCTTTCGAACTGCTGGAACAAGCCTTTCAGGACAAGCTGTGACCGACTCTGTCCTTGTTGTGTTACAAGGAGCATGGCGAGGTCATTCGATTCTGGAGAATGGAGAAAAGATTGCCTTAGAACCAGGTATTATTGGGGCTGAAGCAAATCGTTTTTTGACAGGATATGCTCGCAAAATAGGACCAGACCCAGCATCTATCGACCACGCTATGATTGGTGGAATAGCCGCTAACAATGCGAGCGGTATGTGTTGCGGAACCGCCGATAACAGTTACCAGACAGTTGCTGAAATGAAAATCATCTTTGGGGATGGAACGTTGCTGGATACAGGGAACTCCACATCTTGCGCGGATTTTCTCACCTCTCATGCCGAGATAGTTCAGAAGATAAAGGAAATCAGAGATGAAATTGTGGCAGATACAGAACTGACTGCAATGATACGCCATAAATATAAGATCAAGAATACAACAGGCTACGGTGTCAATGCCTTTGTGGATTTTGAAGACCCCATCAACATTATTAAGCACTTAATGATCGGGTCCGAGGGAACCTTGGGCTTTATATCAGAGATTACGTATCATACCGTAATCGAGCATGCCCATAAGGCTTCAGCGTTGATTCTCTATCCAGATATGGAACAGGCTTGCTTAGCCGTACAGAAATTAGATAGGGATACTGTCTCTGCTGCAGAATTAATGGATAGAATCTCGTTAAAAACAATGGAAGAAAAACCTGGTATGCCTGAGTATTTAAGAACTCTCTCCCCCACCGCCACTGCGCTGCTTGTTGAAGTTCGGGGTGTGGATCTCGAGTCATTGGCCCAAAAGATCAGTCATGTGGAAGATCTTCTGAAGGATATACCTACCGTATTACCCATAAATTTTACTTCAGTGAAAGCAGAGTACGAGAACCTTTGGAACATTCGCAAGGGAATTTTCCCTGCGGTGGGAGCGATCCGAGTCTTGGGAACAGGTGTTGTCATCGAGGACGTGGCTTTTCCTATAGAACATTTAGCCGAAGCAACGATGGCTCTTAGAGAACTCCTGGACAAATATTCATATCCTGATGCCATCATTTACGGTCATGCCCTAGATGGTAATCTTCATTTTATTTTCACCCAAGACTTTAGTCGTCCTGAGAATTTACAGCGTTACGAACTGTTGACCCTGGATGTAACAGAACTGGTTGTGACACGCTTTGGTGGTTCCTTGAAAGCAGAGCATGGAACAGGTCGCAATATGGCACCCTTCGTTGAAATGGAATGGGGTAAAAAAGCCTACGTTTTGATGAAACGACTTAAGGCCACGTTTGATCCAGAAAACCTTCTAAATCCAGGCGTCATCATCAACGACAATCCTCATGTTTATCTAGAAAACTTAAAGAATATGCCTCAAGCTAATCAACTAATTGATACCTGTACGAACTGTGGTTTCTGCCAAGCGATCTGCACCTCCAAAAACCTCACGTTGACTCCACGACAACGAATTGTGGTTCAACGAGAGATTCAAGAATTACGTCGCACGAAGGAAGATCCAGAACGTCTATCCCGTCTAGAAAAAGACTTTGATTATTCCGGCAACCAAACTTGTGCTGTCGATGGATTATGCGCTACCACCTGTCCACTGGGATTAAACACAGGAGATTATGTTAAATTCTTGCGTTCCGAGTCGGTTACACCGACTACCCGTTGGATTGCGGAAAGTATTGCAAATCATATGACCGGAGTGACGGGGTTTCTGCGCTTCGGATTGGGAGCGGTCAATGGAGTTCACGCTGTTTTAGGCACGTCACTGATGGAACGCCTCACATTAGGAGCGAGAAAAATTTCTAGAGATGCTATTCCGCTCTGGAATCCATGGATGCCAAAAGCCGGAAAAGTTCCAGCGCTCATGCAAGCACCACAGAAACTTATTTGGGCCGATTCACAGAAAGATTCAACTCCTTTAAAAGTCGTCTATTTCCCAAGCTGTATTACCCGTTCAATGGGGGCAGCAAAAAACGATCTGGATCAGAGAGCCGTAAGTGATGCCATGCTTTCTGTTTTGGCCAAGGCGGGTTATGAAGTCATCATACCGCAGACAATGAATGGACTTTGTTGTGGTATGCCTTGGGAAAGCAAGGGTTTCTTCGAGACAGCCGATAAAAAGAGTGCTGAGCTAGAGAGCGTTTTGTTAGCTGCCAGTGAAGGAGGCAAATACCCGATTTTGTGTGATACAAGTCCTTGTTTATATCGGATGAAGCGGGTTATGCATTCTCTCAAACTTTATGAACCCGTCGAATTCATTCACGACTTTTTGCTCAATCGGCTGACCTTCAACCAACTCCCTGAAACGGTCGCCGTTCATATAACCTGTAGCTCGATTAAAATGAAATTGAATGATAAATTCTACAAGGTTGCTCACGCGTGCGCGGAAACTGTTCTGATGCCGAAGGATATCCAATGTTGTGGTTTTGCTGGGGATCGTGGATTTACAGTTCCTGAACTAAACCAATCGGCCTTAGCCACGCTTAAGGACACTCTACCTAAAGACTGCAAAGCAGGGTACTCCAACAGTCGGACTTGTGAAATCGGGCTTTCCCTTCATAGCGGTATAAGCTATCAGTCCATTGTTTACTTGGTGGACAAGTGCACAAAATCGAAATTGAAGGATTAAAGCCATTAGAAGATTGACACTTAGTCATTAAGTGGGAAAAGCGGCCGATTACCCTCGGCTGCTTTTTAAGTTGCTATTTCTCCATCTAAAAGACCGTCCTTATCGAGAGGTACTATTTGCCTCACTGTGGTACAATAATATTTAGGACTCATACCGTCTTGAACCCTGATAGAAAGAAGGAATCTTAGTTGGAAGAATCCCGTACATTACATCTGCTGAGATCCAAAGCGGGTGTCTATTTATCGAAATCGACCTATTTTTTGAAAAACTTCAAACCTTGGAGAAAGCCTAAGTTTTGGAGTAGATTTGCCATTATCCTATTAGTGTTTGTAGTTTTAACTGCAGGAGGTAGCGCCCTTTACATCTCCTCATTAGATATCAGCAAATTACAGACTCCGCTTGCTCACCCCTCCTATATCTACGACCAAAAAGACAACCGAATTTCCCAGCTTTCATCCTCAAAAATTGAACCGGTTTCTGGCCAGCAAATCCCTCCTATTATGAAAAAAGCCCTTATTGCGGTAGAAGACCGTCGTTTCTATGAGCATAAGGGGGTCGATCCACGCTCGATTGCACGTGCTCTAACCCGAGATTTGAAAACCGGTGACTTTTCTGAAGGAGGAAGCACAATCACCCAGCAATTAGCCAAAAATCTCTTTCTAGTTTCGGATAAAACAATTACTCGAAAACTAAAGGAAGCTGCCTATGCTTTAAAGATCGATGCTGTTCTTGATAAAGATGAAATCCTAGTGGCCTATCTTAATCAGATTTATTTGGGCGAAGGGAAATGGGGTTTACAAAATGCGGCCCAGATCTATTTCGGTAAAAGTGTCGAAAAGCTTACATTAGAGGAATCTGCTTTGATCGCAGGATTGATCAAATCCCCTACTACTTATTCCCCGCTAAGAAACAAGCAAAAGTCTTTGGAGCGGAGAAATTTGGTACTCTCTTTAATGAAAGAGCAGAATTACATCACTGCAGTCGAATATGAAAAAGCCATCGTACAACCGATTATTCTTAAGAAAGGAACGATTAACGACCTTTCTGGTAAATATGCTCCTTATGTCGATTATGTAATTGAAGAAGCCATAAAGCGCATTGGTTTTACGGAAGAACAAATTCTAAACGGAGGCCTGCAAATATATACTCAGATGGACCCCTCGATTCAAAAAGCTGCTGAGGACGTCTATAAAGATAATAGTTTCTTTCCCACAGGGAAAGCCGACCAAATTGTCCAAAGCGGAGTGGTGCTTATAGACCACTCCACAGGAGGCATCAGAGGGTTAGTTGGATACCGGGGTGAAGGAGTATTCCGTGGATTTAACTACGCTACAGGACTTATGCGCCAACCGGGCTCTACTTTTAAGCCTTTGGCTGTTTACGCTCCTGCGCTGGAAAAGGGCAATACTCCCGAGTCTATGGTCGAAGACAGTCCATTAAATATAAATGGGTACACTCCAACGAATTATGACAATCAATACCGAGGGAAAGTAACAATGCAAGAGGCCGTCCGTGACTCTTTGAATATGCCCGCAGTTTGGTTACTGAACGAAATCGGGATAGAGAGCGGTGTTGATTTCGCTGAACGAAGTGGAATCCCGCTAGAAAAAGAGGATCATGTGCTCCCATTAGCCCTAGGGGGGCTTACTAAAGGGGTATCACCCCTTCAAATGGCACAAGCCTATGGAGTATTTGCCAATCTTGGGGTTATGAATAAAGCTCATGCTATTAGTAAAATTACTACGAACGATGGTAGTGTTTTATTTCAAGCCCAACCAGAGTCGGTAAAGGTGACCACACCTAGTGTGGCCTATATGATGACTTTGATGTTACAGGATGTTGTCACTAACGGCACCGGGCAGAAGGCCAAACTTAATCGACCTACCGCGGGTAAAACTGGTTCTGTTGAACTTGACCACTCCGGCGAGATCGATCGCTTTAAGGGCATCACCAAAGGTGAAAACGATGTTTGGTTTGTGGGTTATACTCCTGAACTCACAGCGGCTGTTTGGATGGGTTATGATAAAACTGATAAAGATCACTACCTTACTACAGCAGGCGGCGAAGAACCCGCCGGGGTTTTCCGTGAAATCTTATCTCGAGCCCTAAACTCCGCCCCTGTTGTCCCTTTTGAGATTCCACAGGAATACATTGAACAAAATAAACTATCTAGCAAAATGCGCAAATGGTACGAAGACAACTTAAAACCGAAAGACCGAGATAATGACCAGGATAGTGATAGTGACGGCGATGATAATAAAGGCAAAGGAAAAGACAAGAAAAGATAACGCTATGGACTAATATATAATATAGAGCCATCTTTCCCTTGAAAGATGGCTCTATATTCACTCTTTTGAGAATTGTAGAACTTTGGCGAAATTGTACTATTGTGCCCTGAAAAGTTGTATAATAAAAGAGTAAATTGTGAAATTAATTACAAATCAATTCAATAAGGTGGTTTAATATGAGTATCTTCGAAATCATAATGTTGATTTGTTTTGGCGCTGCCTGGCCCCTTTCCATCTATAAATCTTACACCTCCCAATCAATAAAAGGTAAAAGCGTATCATTTCTAATTGTCATTCTCATCGGCTATGTTGCTGGAATGTTGAATAAAATCTTTAATCAGTATGATGCGGTCGTGTATTTATACCTTCTCAATTTTATTATGGTATTAACCGATCTTCTGATTTACTATCGCAACAGTCGAATCGCCGCTACCGCTCCTCATTCATCTGTCCCAAACATGCCCTACCCTGTATCCGCTAAGTGAATAAGCTGAAAAGCCCTCCATTAGCCATGTGGCAACGGAGGGCTTTAATAATTGATCCCCTGGCCCTGTTGAAAAGTACGATATAACAATGATAAACAAACTAGTTTACTTGAATCGAGAGATCCCCTTCTCGATGGCCTCTTTCAGTTCATTCCATGACTTTTCAGTCCCTACTTTTACATCTTCCCATCCAAGTTCGCCGGTTTCTTTAAGTTGTTCGTATTTTACCATAAAGTCATCCCTTTTCCGTTCAAGGTTATCCATTTGAGTTAGGTACTCTAATTTCATATCTGCCTTAGCCACAGCTACTTCAGCTTTCAGCACCGCTAATTTTGCATTATATTTTGCTAGGTTGGCCTCAATCTTTTCCAAATATAGTTTACGTTTTTCCACTTTGCACTCCCCCTCTTGTATTTTAAAAGCGATACTATCATATTACCATATTTAGCCCTTTGGAATATTCCTTCCATAGAAAATTTCGGCCATTTCTTTCTTTAGTCTTTGTTTGATCCGTTTTTTTTCACTGGGGGGGAGTGCCTTTTTTTCCATATCAAATAAGTAATTATCCAAATCGAAGTCTTTCAAAAGCATCTTCGTATGAAAAATATTTTCCTGATAGACATTAACATCGATCATTTGATAGAGATCTCTCTTGCCTTTGGACAGATAATTTTGGATGGAAGAAATTTTATGATCAATAAAAAACTTCTTGCCCTCAACGTTTCTCGTAAATCCTCGAACTCGGTAGTCCACAATGGCAATATCTGAAGAAAAATTAGAAACAAGGTAATTTAGTGCTGTCAGTGGAGATATTTTCCCGCAAGTTGATACATCGATATCTGCTCTAAAGGTACTAATTCCTTTATTAGGGTGGCTTTCAGGGTAAGTGTGTACCGTGATATGACTTTTATCTAAATGAGCGACCACTGCTTCAGACAAAGGTTCCGATCTATTGGCAGCTTCTGCATCCGCAGGGTTGTCCCCCTCCTCGGAAATCAGCATGGTCACACTTGCCCCTTGGGGCTCATAATCTTGTTTAGCAATATTCAAAACATGCGCACCAATCAAGCTGGCTACATGCAATAGAATACTGGCCAAGCGATCCGCATTATATTCTTCATCAATATACGCGATATAAGCTTGACGTTGCTCGGGAGTCTTCGCATAGCAAATATCATACATATTAAAGCTGAGTGTTTTTGTAAGGTTATTAAAACCGTATAATTTTAGTTTCTTTATAAGTTTAATTTCCATTTTCATCCTCCAAGTATTAAAGTCATAAGAAGAGTTTACGCATTTTGTATAAAGGCATTCAAAATTCTTGAATCCTAATATAATAAAACAAGTACACCCATCATTATACATCTTTCAGCATGATACTTGGAGATTTTTTTATTTAGGAGGGATGTTTTTTTATGCACGCGAGATCTATCGATCCCATTGTCAAACTCCCGCTTCTACAAGTAGAATTTACCCCTATACACAGTTCCTAATTTGTTATGTATACAGGCTAAAATAAAGGAAATAGGATATTAAATCAAGAATACAGTAATTGAAAAACCATTACCCTATAAACCTTGATGTGAACTCCTACATTAATTATGAAAGAAGGTTATTTACCATGAAAAAGCGTGGGCTAGTATTATTTGTGGCAATCTGTACAATTATTCTTCTAGTGGCAGGATGTAGTCAAAAACCTGCAGACACAAAACAGACTGGTGATCAATCCTGGACTAAAATTAAGGCAAAAGGGGAGTTTGTAGTCGGTCTGGACGATAATTACCCGCCCGCAGGCTTCCGAGATAAGAAGGGAGATCTGGTTGGCTTCGATATTGATTTAGCAAAAGAAGCCGCGAAGCGGTTGGGCGTTAAAGCCGTATTCAAGCCTGTACAATGGGATGGAGTTCTCTTAAATTTAAAAAGTGGAGATATCGACCTCATCTGGAATGCCCTAGGCATTACTCCCGAAAGGCAGAAGGAAATTGGTTTTACGGACAGCTATATGGCCGATAGAAATATCATCGTCGTAAAGTCTGGATCTCCTATTAAGACCAAAGCAGATCTAGAAGGAAAAATTATTGGACTTCAATTAGGGAGCACTGCAGAACCTGCCGTTACTAAAGATCCTATTTCTTCTAAACTCAAGGAAATCAGAAAGTTTGAAAGCCCAACCGTAGCCCTAATGGATTTGGAAGCTGGTCGCATTAATGCAGTCGTAACCAATGAAATGAACGCCCGTTACCTAATTACCACCGATAAAACAGCGGATAAATACTATATTCTGACAGAAAAAGAAGGCGACTTTGACAAAGAGCCATTTGGTGTAGGCGTGCGCAAGGAGGATGTATCTTTCCTTGCTGAACTGAACCGGGTCCTCACCGAAATGAAAGCAGACGGAACTGCGGCCAAAATCAGTAATCAATGGTTTGGCTCAAATATTATCAAGTAGTGACTTGTTCAACAAAGTTAAGTCGATACTTTGGTATGAATGCCAATCTGACAAGTGGATAAAACATAAGTAAAGGAATAGGAAGTTAGAATGAATTCTTCCTATTCCTTTAACTTTTCATAACAACAAAATTTCCTATCCTTACGGGTTAGTGAACTTGTTCCACTGAAGATAAAAAGACGATCATAAGGGGATAAGAGAAAACGATGGATTATGTTCTGACAATATTACCCGTTCTTTTAAAGGGCCTGAAGCTATCCCTAACGATTTATGGAATTGTAATTATCATAATCTTTCCTTTAGCAATCTTCGCTGCAATTGGCAAAGTGTCAGGGCCGCCGATTCTTAAGAAGATATTATTTTTGTACACTTGGATCTGGCGAGGGACACCGCTTTTGCTTCAATTATTCTTCATTTACTTCGGCCTACCTTACTTTGGCATTAATTTACCTCCCTTATTGGCAGTAATTATTGCATTTGTTTTAAATGTGACCGCTTATGAGACCGAAATTATTCGAGCCGGAATAGAATCTATCGACAAAGGGCAGTATGAAGCCGCCAAGGCTTTGGGAATGACTTATGTTCAGACGATGCGTCGGATCATCATTCCTCAAACGATCAGACGGGTGTTACCGGCTACCTGCAACGAAGCCATCCTCACCTTTAAGGATACGGCGCTAGTTGCGGCCATTGGAATGGGCGATTTGCTGCGCTCGGCTAAAGAAGTAGTAACGACCGATTTTAAAATCACAGCTTTTTTTGTTGCCTTTGCTTTTTACTTGATTATTTCTTCCTTACTACTCCAAGTGTTTACCAGATTAGAGAAAAAATATTCCATTTACGAATAAGAAAGTCGCGCCCAATTATATCTTTTCGCATATTAAAAGTCTGATTTAAGGCAACGAAGGGACAAGAAAGAAAATGGATAATCTGGAATATGCTCTGAATATACTACCGTTTATTCTATCAGGCTTGAAGTTGACAGCTAAGATTTATGTGGCCACCTTAATACTCGCCTTGCCAATTGGCCTTTTGGCCGCTATCGGCAAAGTAAACGGCCCAAAAATTATTAAAAATATACTATTCTTATACACTTGGATTTGGAGAGGCACACCTTTACTTCTCCAATTATTCTTCATGTTTTATGGCTTGCCCATCATCGGCATTAGGCTTTCCCCTTTTGCTGCAGCGACTATTACCTATGCCTTAAATTCCGGGGCCTATTTGACGGAAATTTTCCGAGGAGGTATAGAATCTATCGACAGAGGTCAATATGAAGCCGCTAAAGCTTTGGGGATGACTCTACCCCAGACGATGCGCCGGATCATCATTCCTCAAACAGTGAGAAGGGTTTTACCGCCTACCTGTAGTGAGGCAGTAAACTTAGTGAAGGAAACTGCCCTCCTGGCCGTTATCGGTATGCCAGATTTATTGCGTATAGCCACACAGATTTTCACTCGGGACTTTAATATTATTCCATTTATTGTGGCCTTTGTTTTATACTTAATTATTTCATCTGTTCTTGTCAAACTCTTTGGCAAGTTGGAGAAGATGTATTCGATATATGAGTAGGAGAGTGAATCAATGACAATGCTACGAATGAGCAATATTCATAAGCACTTTGGGAGTCTCCATGTTTTAAAAGGAGTATCCTTAGAAGTAGCAAAAGGAGAAATTGTTGCTATAGTGGGTCCCAGCGGTTCAGGCAAAAGCACCTTACTCCGCTGTATGAATCAATTGGAGACAATCGACCAAGGCCTTCTTGAGATAGAAAATATTGTGGTAGAAGCGGTTGGAGATGTCGGCGTTAAGGTGATTGCCACACCCCGAGAAGTGAGGACGACCTATCGGAAAATGGGTATGGTGTTCCAAAGTTTTAATCTTTTCCCTCATATGACAGCGTTAGGCAATGTGATGGAAGGGCCCATATCCGTCAATAAGGTGGCGAAGGCCGCTGCTGTCCAAATTGCTGAGAAGCAATTAGAAAAAGTAGGTCTATTGGACAAAAAAGATGCCTTTCCCTCAAAATTATCTGGGGGACAAAAACAACGGGTAGCGATTGCTCGAGCTCTGGCCATGAACCCGGATATTATGCTTTTTGATGAACCGACCTCGGCTTTAGATCCAGAGCTAATTGGCGAAGTGTTGAGTGTCATTAAAAAACTTGCTCAGGAACATATGACCATGTTGATTGTGACCCATGAAATGGGGTTTGCCAAGGAAATAGCCGACCGGGTAATTTTTATGGATGATGGTAAAATTCTGGAAGATTGTAGCCCAAAGGAGTTCTTCGAAAATCCTCGACATCCTAGGATTATAACATTTCTTGAAAAGATGCTTTAGAATTCCACCTTCAACTTATATTTAAAGAAGAGTAGAAATCGCCATCGATCTCTACTCTTCTAATGTTGTGACTTCCTTATTTAGATGAAGAACTCTTAATTCGCTCAATCGCCTGAAGCGTATTTTCCCGAGTTCCAAAAGCGGTTAAACGGAAATACCCCTCGCCGTTCGCACCAAAGCCGGCGCCCGGTGTTCCTACAACATGCGCATCGTTCATTAGTTTATCGAAGAACTCCCAGGAGCCCATATTGTTCGGGGTCTTCATCCAGACATAGGGCGCATTGACTCCACCGAATATGGTATAGCCAGCAGCTTGTAAGCCCTCTCGAATGATCCGGGCATTTTCCATGTAGTAATCGATGGTTTCTTTGATCTGCTGTTTTCCTTCTTCCGAAAATACTGCCACTGCTCCTGCTTGCACTGGATAAGACGCTCCATTAAACTTCGTGGTTTGTCTTCTTAGCCATAGCTTATTGAGACTATGGGCTTCACCCTTAGAATCATAGACCATGACTTCTTTCGGAACAATCGTATATGCACAGCGGGTTCCGGTAAAACCTGCCGTCTTGGAGAAACTTCGGAACTCTACAGCGACCTCACGGGCACCTTCAATCTCAAAAATACTGTGTGGAACGCTCTCTTCCCGGATAAACGCTTCATAAGCCGCATCGAACAATATGATAGAGCGGTTTTTTCGAGCATAATCCACCCATTGTTTCAGTTCCTCTTTAGAAAGCGTCATCCCAGTTGGGTTATTCGGATAGCAGAGGTAGATCATATCCACGCGTGTCTCAGGAAGGGAAGGCTTCATGCCATTCTCTGCTGTACACGGGAGATAGACAATTTTTTCATACAATCCCTTTTCACTGTTAAACGTCCCTGTCCGCCCTGCCATGACATTGCTATCGACATAAACTGGATAGACTGGATCTGTGACGGCCATGATGTTTTCCACCCCAAAAAGCTCCTGGAAATTTGCGGTGTCACTCTTCGCTCCATCGCTCACAAAAACTTCGTCGACCGAGAGTGTCACTCCGCGAGGAGTAAAATCATTATCAATGATCTTTTCGCTAAGAAACTGGTAGCCTTGCTCCGGACCATACCCTCTAAAAGTCTCCGCACTCCCCATTTCTTCGACACCTTTGTGCATCGCCTCGATGACTGCGGGTGACAGAGGACGTGTCACATCTCCGATTCCCAGTCTAATAATATCTACTTCTGGATTGTTTGCTTTAAATTGATTTACTCTACGGGCAATTTCGGAGAAAAGATAACTCCCTGATAACTTCAAATAATTTTCATTTACTAGTGCCATATGAATTCATACTCCTTTATTGATACCACTTCTCATTGATATGAATTATATTATATTATTTGGAGATATTGCAACTCCTCAGACTAAGTATACAATCTACAATCGTTACACAACCCTCTCTCCCTCTTCAATCGCGCATAACAGTTTCAAATCCACGCACCCGCGTAGGGTGCGACCCCTGCTCTCCGTAGGATGTTATAAGTTCTCACCGGTTTCAATCCACGCACCCGCGTAGGGTGCGACTGAATATGTGCCGGTAAAGAATATCCTGTTCATAGTTTCAATCCACGCACCCGCGTAGGGTGCGACATTAGATGTCTTTCAGACATACCAATTCAATGTTGTTTCAAGCCACGCACCCGCGTAGGGTGCGACACCCAGTGATCCAACCACACGCATCAAGCAACCCAAGTTTCAATCCACGCACCCGCGTAGGGTGCGACTAGGTTTCAGGCCTATTCTGGCTACCTCGGCCTTGTTTCAATCCACGCACCCGCGTAGGGTGCGACGTTGTGAGAGGGTATTAGAGGGTATAGGGATTTAAGTTTCAATCCACGCACCCGCGTAGGGTGCGACAATAGCTTTGGATCTGCCGTAACAGTGCAAACTGGTTTCAATCCACGCACCCGCGTAGGGTGCGACTTATGGTTGTTTGATTTTGGATATGTATTTTACAGTTTCAATCCACGCACCCGCGTAGGGTGCGACGAGGAATGATTTAAAGCTGGGGAACATACCAAGAGTTTCAATCCACGCACCCGCGTAGGGTGCGACCAATGAAGTAGTTGATTGCAGCGCGAACGATATTGTTTCAATCCACGCACCCGCGTAGGGTGCGACAAATGTCATACATTGCTTTGTGCTTTGGTTCATAGTTTCAATCCACGCACCCGCGTAGGGTGCGACTGGAGACTATCGGTAGTTGCCCAGAACAATGTTGGTTTCAATCCACGCACCCGCGTAGGGTGCGACGTAAGCTGCAACAAATGGACGCCGATAAACGAGTTTCAATCCACGCACCCGCGTAGGGTGCGACTATTGGCCAGCCTGGTCGTCATATGCTTGGTATGGTTTCAATCCACGCACCCGCGTAGGGTGCGACCAAGGACTTCCTCCAATAAGTAAATCAATATTAGGTTTCAATCCACGCACCCGCGTAGGGTGCGACCCTGAGTATCGCGACAATATACCTAAGTGGTTCAAGTTTCAATCCACGCACCCGCGTAGGGTGCGACTCAAATGTCATCACTTTTCATACCTATTATGAATGTTTCAATCCACGCACCCGCGTAGGGTGCGACCTTCCCACATGCCATTTACATCTAACGCATTACCGTTTCAATCCACGCACCCGCGTAGGGTGCGACTTGGGCAGAGTGTGCCAAGATCGGCTACTCAAAGTTTCAATCCACGCACCCGCGTAGGGTGCGACAAAGTGAACGCAAAACCGTGTAGGCAGTAAATGTGTTTCAATCCACGCACCCGCGTAGGGTGCGACTGAGTAGAACACAAGCAAGAGGATTAGTTGTGTTAGTTTCAATCCACGCACCCGCGTAGGGTGCGACTAGTGTAGTAGGTTCATACCTATCATAGTTATCTGTTTCAATCCACGCACCCGCGTAGGGTGCGACGAAACTATATTTCTTTTGAACTTCATTCTCCAAGTTTCAATCCACGCACCCGCGTAGGGTGCGACATCTTCCGCATCTGTCACATTCTGTTACTTCGTCGGTTTCAATCCACGCACCCGCGTAGGGTGCGACGTATATATCATTCAATCATATGATGACATAAGCGGTTTCAATCCACGCACCCGCGTAGGGTGCGACGACAATTAACAATGTTAGGATATACTGAGCAAGTTGTTTCAATCCACGCACCCGCGTAGGGTGCGACCGATAACCGCAAGCATTGGTCAATTTGGGGTCGTGTTTCAATCCACGCACCCGCGTAGGGTGCGACAACGGCTCAAACTATGCCGATATACCCATGAGTATGTTTCAATCCACGCACCCGCGTAGGGTGCGACCGTGGGATGCCTACCAACAGGCAAAAGCGCAAGCAGTTTCAATCCACGCACCCGCGTAGGGTGCGACGTGTCCTGTACGGATAGAAGCATCATTGCGATTATGTTTCAATCCACGCACCCGCGTAGGGTGCGACTAAAAGGCCAGTACACCAACATAGCAATAGCCAAGTTTCAATCCACGCACCCGCGTAGGGTGCGACTCAGAATGTTGTTCCCTTCAAGGACAGGCTAAAGTTTCAATCCACGCACCCGCGTAGGGTGCGACACCATTCATACACTTTAGTTGGAGTCTTAACAAAGTTTCAATCCACGCACCCGCGTAGGGTGCGACGGCAAGCGGAACAAAAATGATCGATATTTCCGGGGGTTTCAATCCACGCACCCGCGTAGGGTGCGACGACTTTTGTGCTACTAAAGAACTTATCTAATCCGTTTCAATCCACGCACCCGCGTAGGGTGCGACTATTCTCCCAGGTAAATCAATTATCATCTTAGGAGTTTCAATCCACGCACCCGCGTAGGGTGCGACGGCGATGATCCACGCCGCAAATTCATTAAGTTTAGGTTTCAATCCACGCACCCGCGTAGGGTGCGACAACCCTCTCGCCCTGTTCTCATTCTCAATTTCTTTAAGTTTCAATCCACGCACCCGCGTAGGGTGCGACAGCTAGTAAACGGCATGAATAAGCTTAGATTTAGTTTCAATCCACGCACCCGCGTAGGGTGCGACATCTGTCAAGGCTATTAACCATGAGTGATTCGGAGTTTCAATCCACGCACCCGCGTAGGGTGCGACGAGAATAATCAAGGTATTTATGATCTATTGGAGAGTTTCAATCCACGCACCCGCGTAGGGTGCGACACATGGTGATGGTTAACCCTAGTCTTATAGCATGTTTCAATCCACGCACCCGCGTAGGGTGCGACGCACGACTTGCACCCTTTGAAAACAAAGAGCTAGTGTTTCAATCCACGCACCCGCGTAGGGTGCGACAAAAATGGTCAAACGCATCTACTTGGTTGTATTTGTTTCAATCCACGCACCCGCGTAGGGTGCGACACTTGTCGCACTAGCTTGTAACTATATCCTTGCTAGTTTCAATCCACGCACCCGCGTAGGGTGCGACCCTACTCCACGGCCTATACTCTATTAGCTGAACAGGTTTCAATCCACGCACCCGCGTAGGGTGCGACCTCCTGCTTAATCCGAGTAATCTAATGATCTCTGTTTCAATCCACGCACCCGCGTAGGGTGCGACGCAGAGAGAATCTAGTCGCAAACTTTGGGGAGATGGTTTCAATCCACGCACCCGCGTAGGGTGCGACTGAACCAGAGGTAGTCGAAAACCCGACCGATGCCGTTTCAATCCACGCACCCGCGTAGGGTGCGACCTTCATGTAATGACAATTCCCATCCGTATTCCATGTTTCAATCCACGCACCCGCGTAGGGTGCGACGTCCTTATGAGGGAAAGAAAAATAAATAAGGTTGTTTCAATCCACGCACCCGCGTAGGGTGCGACAGCAAACGGTGGGGAGAATACTGTGTAATGGATGGTTTCAATCCACGCACCCGCGTAGGGTGCGACTAGTCCCCAATTGTTTAACAAATCATTACAACCGTTTCAATCCACGCACCCGCGTAGGGTGCGACATGGGTTTATGTATGGATGATGCGTAAACAAGGAGTTTCAATCCACGCACCCGCGTAGGGTGCGACGTTGCTCTGCGCTCATTACCCCGCTGTTGTAACGTTTCAATCCACGCACCCGCGTAGGGTGCGACATTTTGCTAAACTACGCCATTGCGGTCTTTAGCGTTTCAATCCACGCACCCGCGTAGGGTGCGACTTCTGATTTCGAAAATATACTTACTCGCGTTCATGTTTCAATCCACGCACCCGCGTAGGGTGCGACCAATTGAGCCTTATTCATCATTTTGTTACCCTGGTTTCAATCCACGCACCCGCGTAGGGTGCGACTAGTTGGAACTAGGCCGGAAATATCACAGTATACGTTTCAATCCACGCACCCGCGTAGGGTGCGACAGATTATTGATGGAGGGGAAACTCTATGGTCCTGTGTTTCAATCCACGCACCCGCGTAGGGTGCGACGGTGGACCAAGTACGGGACTCCCCACAGCTCCAGCGTTTCAATCCACGCACCCGCGTAGGGTGCGACCAATTGCGCCGACGGTCGGTGATGCCCTTGAAATTGTTTCAATCCACGCACCCGCGTAGGGTGCGACTCTGTATTTCTCCATTCCCAACTTAGTTATATAGTTTCAATCCACGCACCCGCGTAGGGTGCGACGGAGCCAATCCGGCGAAGGGGGATGTATAATATGTTTCAATCCACGCACCCGCGTAGGGTGCGACTACTGATATGACAGTTATGCTCCAAGAGGTTAAGGTTTCAATCCACGCACCCGCGTAGGGTGCGACAAAGAAGATTTGGAAATAGTGAAGGACATAAAAGGTTTCAATCCACGCACCCGCGTAGGGTGCGACTATCCCACCCAGGGCATTTTCTGTTACAACTCTTGTTTCAATCCACGCACCCGCGTAGGGTGCGACATAGAAAAGGCAATGTCTACGCCAAGCAGGAGAGTTTCAATCCACGCACCCGCGTAGGGTGCGACATGGATGGCCGTCAAAGAATGGATCAAGGTAATCGAGTTTCAATCCACGCACCCGCGTAGGGTGCGACGATCTAAGTCAATCACTCGCTCAGCACGCTTCACAGTTTCAATCCACGCACCCGCGTAGGGTGCGACTGTACCTACTTATAGACAAGCTATATCAGTGTCTGAACTACTACTTTTAGCGAACCCATAATCCGCCTTGTCAAATAAGGTGCAGCAAAATGTAAAATATTGATTGAAAGCCTTTAACCACAGGGGATGCGATACCCCCGGGAAACTATGTTCGCTTATAGTTCGCACTCTTCAAATTATATAATTAAAGGCCCTTCAGGATCAACTACAACCTTAGCTCCGACATGCTCTACCCTATTCTTCCATCCATTACCAAGAAAATAATATCTCAAACTATCGGTCTCCAAGTTAATTATTTTTTCTAACCTATGCTTTAATTGCGCAAATTGGGTGGGATCAAGCAAACACTCAAAGACAGAATTTTGAACCCTTTGCCCACTGTTTACACATTGCTTTGCAACCTGTCGAAGCCTCTTTTTCCCTCCGTCAGATATAGTATTAACATCATAGGTTATTAACACCATCATACGTATTATCTCCTCTATTTCCAGACAAACATTGGATAATCATCTAAGTCTCCTCTTAAATATCTGGACAGTAACAAAGCTTGTGCATAAGGCAATAACCCTAAGAATATTTTCTCCTCAAGGAAAGGATGAGTAATCTCTTCTTTTTTCCTACTTTGCCAAGCCTCCAGTACGACTTTTCGAGCCTTGTCTTTCATGATCACTCCGCCAGATTCCTTAGTTATAAAGTCATCACCCGTAATCTGTTTACGGTTAATCAAACTCAAAACCAACCGATCAACTAAATATGGACGGAATTCTTCCATTAAATCCAGCGATAGTCCTGCTCGACCCGGTCTATCTCGATGCAAAAAGCCTACATACGGATCAAGACCCACAGTTTCTAGTGCAGATTTAGTTTCATGGGCTAACAAGGTATACAAAAAGGAAAGTAAAGCATTTACATTATCTAATGGTGGCCTTCTACTTCGTCCCCTCATGAAAAATGATTCCTTTTGACTTACGATCATATCATCAAATACTGAAAAATAGTACCGAGCCATCTCCCCTTCTATACCCCTGATTTCTTCAAGAGAAGAGGCTCTGTTTAATCTAACAACACTTGACGCCAACTCATTTCTGACTGTCTTGGTATTCTCGTTATCACATTTATCGGCATGGTCACTCATGAAGCGCCTAATCACCGTCCGGGAATTAGCAACTTTCCCAATAATGAATCGTGAAGCTATTTTTGTGCAATCCGGCCCCGAATCTGCCATCCTATACTGTTTTCGCCTTAACAGCACATTACCCTTTACTGGACCGGAAACACGAGCTAGGAATTTTCCGTACTCACTGAGAAAGGTTACAGAAACCCCTCGTTCTACACATAAACCCAGCAGCGCTGGGCTTGCTCCTTTATACCCAAAGGTTACGAGACCCTCCAAATAATGAATGGGTGTTCGAAATACTTCTTCATCATAAACCTTTACGACCAAATTTTCCCCATCCTTGGCCAGGAACGCGTCAGGATTCGTTACATAAAGAACATTTAACATCTTTCTCATACCATTAAATCTCCTGTAATCGCTTCTTCCATTTCCTTAACCAGGCTGCTTACATAACTGGTAGCTTTTCTAGGATTCTTACCCAGTGAGGGTAGGCATAAATCTTTAAGAGAGCAATTGTTGCATTTCTTCCCTTTGGTCGCTAGTGGCGTTATTCCTTTTTCAAAGAAGTCATGCATTTTCTCTGATAAGTGGCGAACCCTCCCCCTTAATCCTTCATTGAATTCAACCAAATGCCTGCGCCTTGTCTCTCCGTAGAAAAGAAAACCGTGAACAATGTTCGTTTCCAGCATCTGCTCTAGGCACATAGCCTGAGCGCACAACTGCACTTCATCTCGATCATCCGATTTCGGTTTACCTCGTTTATATTCAACAATTCTTATTTCAATAGCACTCTCTGACTCAGGGTTACTTATATACTCAATAACATCAGCTATGCCGTAAAGACCTAGCCGTCTGGAAACTAACGGGGTGGAACGCACCGCTTTTACATCATGCCTTATTTCCGTAAAATATGGATCATCCACTCGCTCGTGCAGCTGTTGTCCTTCAACAGTTTTCACATTTTCTGCCCATTGGTGCTCAACATGGATGAGGGCCCATTGCCTTTCGCAAAAAGCAAAATGCTGAATGCCTGACAACGATAAGAGATCTTCATCTGAATAGGTTATCATACCCATTTATTTCCCATTAAAGACTTCAATTTTCAAGTCATCCAATTGATGAATATCAATGTCATAATCTCCAATATCCTTTGGTTCAATCACACTTGACTTTAACGTTACTTTTAATGATCGGTGAACAGCGGCAGAGGAATACTGTCCATTTTTACAATTATGTTTCCACCAATAAACTTTGTAGACTTCCATGCTACCTTCTGGCCTTGCAGATGATGCATCGTTTTGAAACAATTCGATTAGAGTCTCTTTGATATCCCCTGCGTCTTCATCACTAAAACCAGTTTTACTCGCTAATTGTGGGTTCATACTTCCATAAAAAACATATACACCATGATCAACACGGTGTTTCATCCCCATGGTATCGGAGCCCCTTTTTGTCCCATCCCCTTCACCGCTAACACTCTTCGTTATCTGAGTACTGGTTATGTTTACTGGACTAACACTGAACGCGGAATGAATAGAGACAGGCCCACGAATTCCGATGGAAACGGCTTTATCATCACCTTGTTCTTCTTCCATTTCTTCATCTATTACTTCTTTTTTGCCTTTTTTAACAGCCGCTTTTTTAGCTGTTGCTTTATATGCGAAGACTTGCCCGAAAGTTCTTACATCCATCCATTTCTTGCAGACTTCTTCACGGTACTTTTCGCTATCTTTCATGTCAACATTTTTTAACTCTCCGTCAATTCTTGCTTTGAGACTCTTGTATTCATCCACTTTGTTGTCATCCGATTGAACAAAGATAGATTTTCCCGTTTCCATTAATCGATTCCTTATTTTCCGTTTGATACAGACATCCGAAATTTCTCCGAAACCATCATAATTTACACGGGGGCGGTTTCCATTGAGCGGATCGCCGTTCGGATTAGCATTCTTTACACAAACAATTACAGCAAAATCAATTTTATTCTTTAAATTTCCCATATGATCATCCTCCAAATTTCATTTTCTATACGATACCCCTGGTGTTCTGACCATCACAACTCATTTAATCATGCCATAATCTAATTATCATTAGGGTGTTAATTCTAATGTTTTTTCCTCATTATCTTTCTTCCGAAGCGCCTCACGTTGACAATGATAACCCAACAAAAATTCACCGCTCAACTTTTTGTCATTAATAAACTCCTCAGGTGTGAACATTGCAGTTACTTCCGAGATCAAGTTCTGCCTTTTTAAAGATTTGCCACCCAGCCTAGCCTTATACGGAGCTAATGAAAGTTCGATGTTTCTCCAAGTAGTATAGGGGTGATCCGAAAATCTCTGCATAAGTCTAGCTGCATTCGTCTGCCGATTCTCCCCAGCTTTGCTTAATGCCCATTGCTCCAAACTATCTGCGAGAGCCAGTAACCTTCCATATAGATAATCCCTTGTATCTCTATTTTCATCTAATGCCATGTCAAAACCCTCCTTTTCGCGATACTTTTTATAAAGCGCACAGGCTATGCTGAGCGTTTTATTCCATTCCCACTGCTCCATGCCAACCCTGTTTGAAGCCCTCCGAACAGCAGATTCTACAATGTCTCTAGGAATTATCTGTCCGTCAATAATACAGGGAAGAATTCGTTCGACAGTTGCTTTTCGTAATTTATCGTCGATTTTTTTACCATAGGCTGCCTCAGCAATATCACTTGGTGCAGGCGCACCAACAAATCTGATATATACTTTCTTTATCTTACCAGTCGTTTCTTCGACCACTTCTTTTGAGTAATAATTGTGAACCCAACAGCAACTATTATGCCAATCCTTAATTCTTTCCAAAAAATCTGAACCCGTCAATTCACGATAAAAAGAAATTGCCATACGTCCCGGTGTTGCAGAATCTAAGCCCATCACCACAATATCCGCTGTACCACCAAGTTCAGTATGATACCCTAAAATCATTTTATTCAATTTTATCGCCAGTTCCTGTGCCGTTGATACTGGTATTTCAGTATCACTGTTTATCTTATGGTATCCCAATAGAGAATATGGATCAGCCATGAGATCAGGTATCTTTTTGCCTGATGTTGCCCAAGCCACAATAGTTAAGCCTGGCTTTTTATCCTTTCCCTTGTAGAACACTTTACCTTGTTTTCCAATTAACCAACGTAAAGCATTGTGAGCTTTCTGAGTTACCTCATAGCCCACGCCACAAGCTTGCTCGACTTTATCAAAGCGCCCTCGAAAGGTAAACCCGCTGCTGTCATTTGCAGAAATCAACTTTGCTGAATCGCCAAATACTCTAATGTACTTCGGATGATTATTAGCTAACCTAATTTCCTCACCAGTGATATAACATAGTCCCTTCATTTTTTCGACCTTCGCATCAAACCGCTTCCAACTATCAAACAAACTTTTATCTGTCCAGACAGAAGCTTGAGGATCGTTGGCAATATGAATTGTCCATCTAACGACTAGGTTCTCGTGCTTCATCTTCAGCTTTCCATCCTTCTCAAGACTCAAGACTCCACAATCGATCAAATCTTTGGTTGCAGTTCCCTTCACCACATAGTTCAGAACTGCCGTTGCCTTTATGTGTGAACAGTCCGATTCACACCACTTCGTAAGTAAGTTCCGATATTCTTCATACAACTTAGTTTGTTTTAGCACATACGCATCTGTCGCTCCAGCTACGTACTGATTGAAATCCTTTGACACATACTTCAATTTATCACATAGGGGATGAGTTTTAGGACTGCTTCCAGATCTACTTCCTGATTCCTCAGTGCAAGGTATTGTTGTGCCACCATCATCTTTAGGAACACTAACTGCCCCCTTGAAACTACCTTTATGGTCAATAATGACCTCTATCTGTGCCTGTTGGAAAATATGTCCCACCGGCAACAAGGGCGCTTTATTCCCCTCTGGCTTAAAACCAATATTTGCCGAGCAGTTTTCATAAGTTTCGTAGAGTTTTTGCATCCAGCTCATTAGATGGTAGCCTCCTCTTCGACGTATCCTTCCATCAGATCTTCCTCCTGCAAGCCTACTGAAACAAGTGATTTCGCGGACATATATTTCACAAATTTCTTGATTGAACATTGTTCCGGGCGTTCGAATTCGACAACTCCATTTTGCAATTTCGGTCTCCAAAAACGAGATATAAGTTCATTGTTTCCAGACTCATCCGGATAATCAAATCCATGGAACATCAAGTCGAAGGCAAGCTCTCCATACTTGTCGTAATAACCTTCCCCTTCACCAAAATGGCAGGCCTCCACATAACCCTGGCATTCGCGGGTACCCATGAAGATATCTCGTCTTCCTCCCCGTTCAATCATACGTTTGGCAACAAAGTAATGCTTGTTCTCATTCCTGTCCTTTTCCATATCAGGCCTGTTTATGTTCCACTCAAAATGAGCTTGTACTTGATATTCCACATCAGTAAGGTAAGTGTAAATTGCTAGTGAGTTACCGCCACTATAGTTTAATGGTTTAGTACTCTTGGTTTGTGTCCTTATCGCCTTCATCACCCTCACCTTATCAATAATCCAAATAATGGTAGGCTTCCAGTAGGCCGATTCCAGAATTCCCTTCAAAGCCTGATAGGTAGGAATCTGGTAAGAACATTTCTCCCCGCCGATTTTTGTCAGCGGATCAGTGAATAGTGCATATTTGCCGTAAACCTTAAATCCCACTTTGTTTTTCATTACACACCTCCTCAATAACATAGAAATTCCATTGCCTGAACCGGGGAATCACTCATACCATAGTACTTGCTATAATGATGTTTATCTAAGTAAAAAACGCCTGTATCTTTTTGTATCTCGCGAATCACCTTCTGTTCAATTAGTTTATTTAACATATAAGGAAATACATTGACTGAATACCTCTGAGCTTCTTTCAATAAGCTGTACTGCTTTCCTAAATATTGTGCAGCACAGAGTTCATTGATAATCCGTTCCCCTTCTTTCTCATAAGGAACAATGACACCTCGAGTTGGGGAGTCTATTGACTGAAAAGCTTTTGCTGCTGTTTTAAAAGATTGTCGTAAATAAAAATGGGGACATGATTGTTGATTTTGTCTCTGGTATGCACCCAGCGACAAATTATTGGTCGATAATAGTTCGAATAGATCGTCGTCCCTTCCGACTATTGACTTACTGCTAATTGGATAATCCATAAGATCAGAACGATCATAGAAATAGTATTTATAATAACGTTCCAACGCTTTGGGACTTAGAAGGTCTTCATCAAACTGTTTCGGATCCTCCTTATATTCCTCAAGCACACGTTCTGCACTATCTCGCCCTTTTCTAATATCTTCAAGTTTATCTAGGTTTTCTGCCTGAGGATTGACAACAAAGACCCTTCCTAATTTTGGTCTCGCGCCACTTCGGTTGCAACGCCCAGCTGCTTGAGCAATCGAGTCTAGTCCCGCTAAATAGCGAATAACAGTACCAAAATCAATATCCACTCCAGCCTCAATTAATTGCGTACTAACGCATATAATGGGCTTTTTATCTGGCAAACACTCTTTTATACTTGCGAAAATTTTCATTCTGTGCGCTGGACACATATCAGTACTGAGATGATATACTTCGGCATTTTGGTAATTCAAAAATTTTTGAAAAAGGCTCTTAGCAGACTTCTTTGTGTTTACTACAATTAATACGCTTCCTGTCTTCTCTAATTCTTGTTCTGTTAACTCAGCTACTTCTGAGTCTGTCCAGCCTCCTAGCTTTCTCCTGTCATAAACCTCAACTCTTTTTAATTCCTTAAATAGCTTTTCGACATTCGGCATCATTTGCTGTTCAGGTGTTAACCTTAATGCTCTTTGAACCGGTAATATTTCACCAAGAAGTGGCTGAGTAGCGGTACAAAGAATCACAGTGGAGCCACATCCCTGAATTAGAAAACGGGTTGCCACATTGAAAAGATGGACGCACTTTATGGGAAGGGTTTGGATTTCGTCAAACACAATGACAGCATTGGCCAATTGATGCATTCTCCTGGCGCTCCTAGTTCCAGAACCAAAGAAAGCCTCTAGAAACTGAACCATGGTCGTAAATACTACTGGTGCATCCCAATTGTCTGATAACAGTCGTTGCTTTGTATTTTCTTCTTCAGGAGTTAAATTGGAATGGTGCTCCAGCACAATGTCGTTCGAGTATATTCCGTTATCTAATCTTTCCTCAAAAATTTCCCGTACAGTTTGAGCATTTTGGTCGATAATTGAAGTATATGGTATAAAGTAAATAACCCTGTCCATTTTATGTTCTTTAGCATGCTTAATCGCAAACCGTAGGCTTGCCAGGGTTTTACCCCCTCCGGTCGGTACAGATAATTGATATAGGCCTTTCGGTTTAGTTGAGAAGTGCAAGCAAGAATTCGAGATATCTTGACGCAGCTTGTCCACATCATTTCTACATTCAAATTTCTTCAAATGGTTTTCTAACTTTTCGATTAACACCTGCCAAGACTTATAGCGCCCCTGATTCCTTTGCTTCCCCTCTTCTGGGAACTCAAAGTCAGCAGTATTAATCCTGTCAGCATCGATGAGACAACTAAAAATAAATCTTGTCAATAATCCTAATTTAAATAATCGAGTATCGTTTTCATCGCACTCTTCAGCCAACGAAGGTAATTTTTGATTCAACAAATTGACAAGTAAATCATCGGTTAACAAGGCATCTATTTCCTGCTTAATATCGCTATCGAGGTTCGATATACATTCTTTGTATCTTGTTTTCTCGTCTGCTTTCTCCATCCGTTTGCTATAGGTGTTATCACCATCGGGTGCCAGACAATCTATTAATCCAGAGTGGTGCGATGCAATTGCTAAAGACAATATCTGCATTGTCAGCAGCCCTACATTGCCCTTTTCCGAAAAATGCGAATATATAACTTGAGCACCAGCGCTAGCATGATCTATTTTTCCCTTCATTCTTTCGAAGTCCACATAGTCGTCTTCATCCGAATTAATTAAGCCAGTTGCCGATCGAATGTACTTGTTGAATTCGAAACTAGCTTTACCAATATCGTGCAACAATCCGATTAACTTGCCCTGTTTTTCCAGCCCAATTACAGAAGCAAATTCACCTGTCAAGGTGGAAACTTCTTTCAAATGGTGCCATAAATCCTGAATTTGACCGTCTTTTTCGCGACGGTGCGCAACAAATTGCACCCTGGTCATCGGACCAATAATATGTCTATTTTGCATAAACATTGTCCTCTCTAGCAAATTAGTGTAGTGCTTGTTACTTTGAGCTACTTCTTATACAAAATTTGTACGCTTAACTACATGTTCATTGCGTCATCTGTAATTGCTCAGAAAATTTTCCCATAAATTATCTTCTAAAACCATTTTCTCCATCAATTGTCTATTCCCTTCATTATTGGAAAATATAATTGCTCCACATAGTTTCTGGTTAGTACTATACTAATTATAATATTCAACATTAGAAACCCCTTTAACTTATTGAATAATCTATCACCTTCCCCCCCTCCAAATTTTTGCTGAGTTGTTATTAGCTCCCGCGGACAATACCCTTGCCTCATCATCATTAAAGCAAGATAAAGCTCTCTACTGCCACAGAATTCTATTAACTGAATTGTAACATCGCTAATAGACAAAACTTTGTTCATAAATATATGCCTCAGTAAAATTGACTCTATCGAATTATCGGACACTTGAAAAATACTTTCACTTGAATAAAAACAGAGCCCCTAGGCGTGTACCAGCAGGGCTCATTTGAAAGTTATCCATTCCGATAAAGTTACGATACCTACGTTGCTATCCACTCCCGAAGCACTAATCATCTTTTGCTTAGCCAACGTATGATTTCAATTCAAGCTGTCCTGTAATACTTTTAAAATATTAGTATTTTTAAAGGGGAATTTCAGCTGTAAAAGCTTTTGGGGAATGACTTTTTGATGCTTACAACGACTTGAGCACTCTCTCTCATAATAACTTTGGCTAAAAATGGTGGGATGGGAATCCAAGATGGACAGTGTAAAACCTTTTGAAAGCTTGAGATCTTGTCCACTGCTCCCAAATATAATTTGCTGAGCATCATTCCACCTAACACCGCAAATAAAATGCCATCGGCTCCATATCCTAAGCAGTACCATAATTTTGTGTTTTTCTAATCTTTCCCTAGAAACCCACGTTATCATCAGTGGATGCAAAAGCCCCACAATATCGATACTCGATCTCAATCTTCAACTTCGGAAATAGGCTTTTTAGGCGTTGCTCTAACTTATCATAGCTTTTACACTAGAAATAATGAGTTATCCTTAATTTCTAGTGTAGCGTTTGCTAAGCAATTCGTATTTATGTATTCCCAAAGATCTCCCAGCACTCACAAGAGTAATTTAATGTTCCTGGACTTGTTCTTGTTCTTTCCGGCTATGAGGTGCTGGGATAGTATAACGAGCCATACTCACGTGTTCATCTAATTCATTATTATCTTTTCCTAGGAGATCCGATAGCAACTCGTGATTATGGAGTAGGTTGATAAGGACATGTTCATCTTTGGTCTGAGTGATTTGAGTATTGGTATCGCAACAATAATCAACAAGACCGAATCTTTGAACAAATTTAAGTGTGTGTTAGGTTACTTCAACATATTCTACAGTAAACAGCTTTTTTCTAAGTTCTGTATCTGAAAGTGCAGTGAGTCTTTTCCAACAGTAATCTGTGTACAACCATTTACTTATCGAATTACCAATCGTATTTCGCATACTTTTCATATGACCAGATTTTATCTGCAGTGTAAAAACTATGTCATCCATTCTAACTTTAATATCAATAATCTTACCCCCATCCATCCAGCGCGAAGGGTGTTCATTATACCTGTCAGCTGCTTTAGAAAAAGTCTGCGGTATGTCGATACCCTCACAATTTCCAGTTAGGTCATAGTTGTTTTTTGGTGCGACCAAAGAAAGCCTTACAACATACTTAATCATTGGCCCTTCTGGGACCTTTTCTTTAACTGGAAATATCTCATCGTAGTTGATAACCATAAAACCTTGCTCCTTTTTTTGTATATTAAAACCCCAGAACTTCATTCACTTCTGAACGTGTTCACTGGGTACAATAAATAGTATCAAACTTCTTAGAAAAGATGAAGAAGCTATTATTAGTTCTAGCGCTGTTCCTTAACAGCTCTTAGGGCAACAGCCACCTCTGCACCGAACAAAATTATTATGCAAACAATATACACCCAAAAGGTAAAAAGCATAATGAAGGCCAGACTTCCATAGATCATCTCATACTGCCCCAAGTACAGCGAATACCATACAAGCACTTCCCGAGAGAGGTATATTCCAATTGTCGAAACCAAGGCACCCGTCAAAAGATAAGCATTCCTGATTGTATGGGACGTTGGCAAGAAACGATAACAAAAATAGCAAGTCAAAAACAACAGTAACGGAAACGACAAACGAGAAATGTCATGAAAAAGTGCCAGCCAAAATGTTATATTACCCCTCATGAAAATCCTTTGTACTAAGTCAAGTGATATCGTTGCCGCCAATGATGTAATGACTGTCAAAGATAATAGTATTCCGAGCATACCAAAGCCTACTAGGTATTGCTTTAGAAATGACCTCCGATGACGACTTTCCCATATCATGTCAAGAATCTGCTGAAATGAAACAAATCCGGCCATAGTAGTCCAAAGCAAACCAATCACACCAACAATGCCGACCTGCTTCGAACCCACCGAGACAAGCCTAGATACGTTTTCCACAATATCGAAATTAGCATCAGGTAGGCTGGGGATATAGGATTGTACAATATCTGACAAAAAATTTTGTACCCAGGCATCGGGAATGAAAAAGGAGGCACCGTATATAAGCAAAAGAGCCAAGGGAATCATAGCGGAAAGCCCGAAAAATGCAATGACGGCTGCCAGGGCAAAGATATTATGTTTATAGATTGATCTTACAAGAGACCGTATAAATTGTGCAATGGGTCTATAATTAAAATATATTTTACCCACCCCTTGTCTACCCTATATAACACCATGTCTCTATGCTTATCCAACAATGTACCAGTTTATGTCCGCCATCATCAGATAAGTGATTATGTAGAAGAAAAAGACTAAAGAAAACCCGGCTTCGCCGAGCCTTAGCGAAAGCGAAACCGTTGGTTGCACTTATGCTTAGAAAGTATATAACGATAAGTTGCCGGGTAGAAGTGGGCGATTACTCCCCCACGACCCCCACAGACCCGGACGTGCGGATTTCCCGCATCCGGTTCCT